>Ga0315277_10000017_pt1 | contig 253787 bp, 239 predicted proteins | sample YL17G05_15_MG_FD_203695 | JGI IMG/M metagenome (GOLD analysis project Ga0315277, IMG submission 203695) | Sediment microbial communities from Yellowstone Lake, YNP, Wyoming, USA - YL17G05_15 | ecosystem: Environmental > Aquatic > Freshwater > Lake > Sediment | place: USA: Wyoming | collected...
TAAGATTTGCTGGGTATGTTCAGCTAAGGCCGAAACATTACCCCAGGTTTGCGCCATAATGCTTTGCGGCCCTGATTCTTTAAAATTATCATTAAGCCAAAAATTATTGTCATAATGATATTCGTCTCTTAAGCCCATCATGTGGCCAACCTCGTGCGCAGCATTTAAGCCAGTTGTTTGCGTTGTCCATTCGCCAATACTATTTTGACCGCTGTTAGCTATAACAAATTTGGCATCAGCCAGATTGCCACGTTTATTTTTTTCACCCTTAATAATATTTATGCAATGATAAGCTGGGTAATCAGCGCAGGTTTTAGTCTCTGGCAGTTTTAATAATTCAAACTTATAATCTGCCTGGCAGCCAATTGCAAAATATCGGGGCAAATCATTAGACCAGACAGATTCAATGCCCCTTTGCCAGTCAGCTAACAAAGAATCAGCTTTTGCTGTCTCAATTTCCTTGGCAAAATTAAACACAATGCCTACTTTTATTTCATACGAACAATTACCCAAATCATCAATAATTGTTTGGGCAAAAACTGGCTGGAAAAATCCGAGCAATAAAAAAATCAAAACAAAAATTAAACTTTTTCGCAGAGCTTGTTTAACCATAGATTAATTGAATAAAACTGCAAAAATTTAGATGTCTTGATATTATAATCTTAAAATCAAATTGTCAAGTAACTTATTCAATGCCCAAAATTTTAATAATCAGCATAAAAGCCAGGGCCAGTAAAAAAACTAAAAAAGTACAAATTGAAACTTTGGTTGTATTTTGTTTATGAAGTTCAGGTATAAAATCAGCGGCTGCCACATAAATAAAACCACCAGCCGCAATAGAAATTAATATCGGGTTTAAAAAATTCAGCCAATTGATTAAAAAATAACCAATCAAAACACCTAAAATAGCTACGGCTCCGGAAAGATAGTTTAAAAATAAAGCTTTTTTTCTGGAAAAACCAGCGTAAATAAAAACTCCGTAATCTCCCAATTCCTGAGGGATTTCATGAAAAATAATGGATAAAGTCACAATAACCCCCAAACTTGTGCTGACAATAAAACTGGAAATTATAATAATACCATCAAGAGCATTATGCAAAGTATCTCCCACTAAAGTTAAGTACCCCAGATGTTCATGGCTTTGACACTGATTATTGTGGCAGTGATGCCAGCGCAAATATTTTTCCAAAACAAAAAACAGGCAAAAGCCAAGAATTACAAAAATAAAAGCTGAGTCAATATTCTGACTAATTTTTAAAACTTCTGGCAAAAGATGAAAAAAGGCACCACCCATTAGACCGCCGGCCGCAAAACTGACTAGATAAATCAAAATTTTATTAAATCTCTCGCTTTTTAAAGGTAAAGTTATAACCCCGATCAAAGAAATCAAACTGACAATAAAAGCTGCGATTAAACCATAAATTAAGGCTGTCATAAGTAAAATTTAATTTTAAAATCTCTTTCTTTATTATATCTTAATAACTAAAAAAACAAAAAGACCCTCAAATGAGAGCCAGTTTGTTTATAAATGTAGTAAAGGAACAGCTACTTCTTCTTTAAGAAGAATGGTGCCGGGAGCGGGACTCGAACCCGCACGGCTTATGCAGCCAAAGGATTTTAAGTCCTTCGTGTATACCAATTTCACCATCCCGGCCAGTTAGAAGCAACGGTTAATCGTCTTAAGAAGCTTCTAAATAATGTTTAATCTTTTATCAAAGATATAACTATTAAATACCGCAGCTTCTAACTGGCCGCGGCCTTTTCCTTTAAATAATTTTTTAATCTATTTTTTATGTACCGCTTCCCCATGCCACTTTTTAAATATCTTTCTCTCTTGATTGCATCAAATTTATTCACACAACATTCATAATAAATAAGAACAACAGGTAAACGATATTTTGTCGATTTTACTTTGCCTATTTTGTGTTTTTTGATCCTCTCTGTTAGATTATCAGTAAAACCAATATAAAAATTTTTATCTTTCAAACTATGAAGCGCATAAGTAAAATACATAAATTTTGTTTTTATTTTAGAAATTTTCTTAGCGGGTGACCGGATTTGAACCGGCGACCTTTTCCTTGGCAAGGAAACGTTCTAGCCACTGAACTACACCCGCCCAGTTACAAGTCTATGTGCTCAATGCTTATTGCGGGTAAAATAAGCATCAGATTAAATCAACAAGTTAATCTACTAAAAAACACAAACTTGTAACTGGGCCCGCATGTTTAAATTACAAATGACAAAAATTGGAAAGTTTATTTAGTTGATAGAATTATTTTAAACTATTTATTTAAAAAAATCAAGGGCTTCGCTATCCTTGTTTTTTTATCTCAAAAAAGCTAATATAAAATCAGTTTATGCCTAAAAATAAAGAACAAAACCGAATAATCTCCACCAAAGAAAGCCCGGAAGAAATTGCTTTTGAAAAATCTTTGCGGCCCAAGAAATTGAGCGAGTATATTGGCCAAAACAAAGTCAAAGATAACTTGGCTATTTTTATGGCTGCGGCTAAAAAAAGACAAGAACCAATTGAACATGTCTTGCTTCATGGCTGTCCTGGCTTGGGCAAAACAACCTTGGCTCATGTCATTGCCAATGAAATGGCTACTAATATTAAAGTCACTTCTGGACCAGCCATTGAACGAACTGGAGATTTGGCTGCAATTTTAACCAACTTAGCCAATGGCGATATTTTATTCATTGATGAAATTCACCGCCTTAATAAAGTAATTGAAGAAGTGCTTTATCCAGCCATGGAGGATTTTGCTTTGGATATTGTTATTGGCAAAGGTCCCAGCGCCAGAACTTTAAGATTGGATTTGCCAAAATTCACTTTGATTGGCGCCACAACCAGAGTGAGCTTAATTTCCGCGCCTTTGCGCGACCGCTTTGGCGCAAATTTTCATCTGGATTTTTATCAAAACCAAGACATTGAAAAAATTATAGAACGCAATGCAAAAATTTTAAACACAGAGATTGAAAAAACTGCCTGCCAGGAAATTGCCCAGCGCGCCAGGAAAACTCCGCGCGTGGCCAACCGCCTACTCAAGCGCGTACGCGACTTTGCCCAGGTCAAAGCTGACGGCCAAATCACCAAGGCCCTGGCCCAAGAAGCTCTGGCCCTGCTAGAAATTGATGAATTGGGCTTGGATGAAATTGACCGCAAGCTGCTGAAAACCATTATTGAAAAATTTTCCGGCGGTCCAGTTGGCTTAAATACTCTGGCCGCTGCCACCAGCGAAGAAATGGAAACAATTGAAGATATATACGAGCCGTTTTTAATGCAGCTGGGCTTTTTAAACCGCACGCCCAAAGGCAGGGCAGCCACCAGCTTGGCTTATGAGCATCTTGGTTTCAAACCGCGCCTAGATAATCAGCAAACCCCTTTAATTTAAAACTTTTTACTGCTACAATAAAAATATACTATACTTTCTTAATACAATAATAAATAATAAATGATTGAGGTTTCTTTATACGTTTTTTTAATCATTTATGGCATTCTCCTAGCCATCTTTGCCATAATGGCCCTAGTTAATCTTTTCCATTTATTTGCCTATGGCTTTTTGAGCTTTACTAGTTTTTTTATGACTTTTATTTTTTTTGCCGGTGTGGTTTTGGTTTTATTCATTACTTACAAACTAGGCTTGCAGATCGACTGGTCCCAAACTTTTATAATTTAGTTTATTAGTTAATTAGTATATTGGTTTATTGGTCCTTAAAAGTATTACAAATAAACAAATTAACCAATAAACAATTTAACCTGCATATGTTCATAGATCACCAAATCCCCAGCAAACAAAAAGAGGAAAAACTAATTTTGTTCTTGCGCCGCCATCCAGCTATTTTGGCTGGCAAATGGCTTTATTTTATTCTTTTGGGCTTAATTCCCCTTGGTATCTACTTTTTTCTTATTTATTTTCAGCCACAAATTTTAGGAAATATAATTGCTTATACTGGTTTATTACTTTTAGCCAGTGTCTATTATATCTATATCCTGCTTTTCTTTTTCAGTGCTTTTATTGATTTTTATCTTGATGTTTGGATCGTGACTGACCAAAGAATTATTAATATAGAGCAAAAGGGACTTTTTAATCGGGTTATTGCTGAACATAGCTTGGACAAAATCCAGGATGTGAGCGGAGAGCAAAAAGGTCTTTTCCAAACCATATTTAGCTATGGCAATGTCCACATCCAAACTGCTGGCGAAATCCAAAGATTTATTTTTTTCCAGATTAAAAATCCTTTTGAAATTGTCAGGGTGATTAATAATTTAATCCAAAAAAGAGAAGCCAAATTTGAACACGAACTGACTGACAAATTAAATCCACCAGAATATTAATTAAAACTGCAATACAAAAAGAGGCGAAAAATTTCGCCCCTTTTTTATATAACTAATTAATAAATTTTCTTTAATTCAATTCCAGTATAATAATATTTCAAAATCTGGTCAAAAGTATAATTGAAATAAACTGCCAAATGCAGAGCGCCATGTGCAGAAAGGCCAACACCATGTCCATACATTGTGGTTTTGTCATAACCAGCTGGTTCTTTGACTGAAACTAACCAAGGTTTAAAAGAACCACCCCAAACTTCCTGATAACTCCTAGTCCTGCCATCATCATAAGAAAAATAAGGGGTAACCACAACTTCACCATTATAAGCAACAACTTGACCTTTTGTTTCTTCAACCGCCTGACTGACTTTGGTCAAGCGCAATTGGGAATTATAACCTTTATAAACCTGGTCATAAGTGGCGTCCAAAGTATAATATTCATTAGCATGCTTAGTGCCGCGGTTATAATGATACATGGCATAAGTGCGGGCAGCAGTAATCAAAGCTTTCTGGTATTCCAGCGGCGAATCATTGCTGGTTTCAGCCAGGCCTTTTAAATAATTTTCCAGCTCTAATTCATTAATAACCCATAATTTGCTGGTGTAGGGACTATATCTGACTTCTAATTTGCCTAAAAATCTGTTGTCATTTAAGCTTTGATTCCAGGCCGGACGCCAGTTCAAAGAAGTAATTTCAAAAACCGTATTGCTATTATCACCTTCAAATCTTAAATATGAACTAGTAGCTAAATTAATGCCATTGCCAGTTAAGGTATAAGTTCTGGTTGAAAAATTAAAGCTAACTTGACTTTGGACTCCCACTGGCATGGCAGCTAAAACTGCCTGATTTTGATCTTTAATTTTATAATTGGAATTGGCTGTAATGGTAATGGTTTCAGTTGTGGAATATAAACCTATGCGCACTAAGGGACCATTATTTGAAGAAACTGGCGCAGGAATATTATTAGGAATCGTGCTTGGGCTTGGAGTGGGCGTAGAGGAATTATCAATGGGATTGGTATTTGTCACTGTTGGCGGAATAACTGGCACTTCAACTTTAACATAGGAAGTCCCTTCATCTGTCACTTTAATGCCGATTTTTAAACATTCATCAATCAGTTTCTGGTCAACTGTGGCTGCTTTAAAATCCCCTGTCTTAATACTTAAGCAAATTTCTGCCAAGCCAACCGGCTTATTTAAAGTATTTGTAGCAATCGGCACTGGCGTAATTATAACTGTATTTTGCGAGCTAGCAATCTGTGTATTTTTACTTTTCTTGGCTACAACTTTAATAACTAATTCAAACTCACTGCCTGAAATTATTGTCTTGCTATCACGCGCCAAGGCATATTTAAATTTATAAGTGCCCAAAGTACTCGGCGCCGATAAAGTAGTATTAAAATAACCGATTTGTCCTGGTTTATTTTCTGCTGATTCTAATGAAGCTTTAAAAGCTAAACCATTGGCATCTTTTCTGCACAATTCTACTTTGCCTGAGCTGGTTTCATTCCAAACCTTTTGGCCATTATTTTTAAAACCAATGGAAAATTTTATTTTTTCGCTTTTGGTCATTTCAAAATCATTCTGCGACTGGACCATTTTTATTGCTTCATTGCTGGCATTACCAGATCCATTTGTTTGAAAAGAAATAACCGTTGCCTGCGAGGAATTACTAACTGCGATATTTTGTTTTGCTGTATTTGCTACTACACTAATTTTAATTTCAAATTCACTGCCTGAAATAATTGTTTTGCCATCACGCGCCAAAGCATATTTAAATTTATAAGTACCCAAGGTGCTAGGCGCTTGCAAGGTCGTATTAAAATATCCGATTTGCCCTGGTTTATTTTCTGCTGATTCTAAGGCAGCTTTAAAAGCTAAACCAGTAGAATCTTTTCTGCGCAATTCCACTTTGCCTGATCCTGATCTTTCCCAAACCTTTTGCCCATTATTTTTAAAACCAATGGAAAATTTTATTTTTTCGCTTTTGGTCAAAGTAAAATCATTCTGCGACTGAATCATTTTTATTGCTTCATCACTTGCCGCACTAGCCACATTAATTGCCAAAGGGTTAATTAAAGAAAAATCTTTAGTGCCTAAAGGCGTGCGAATCAACCGGTCTAAATGAGCTAAAAATTGCGAGACCAAAATGATAATTAAAAAAGCTATGATAATGCTTATCAAAAAGTCGAGTTGCGACCTTTTCTTTATCACAGCTTGTGTTTTTTCCTGATTATATTTCCAGCCAAAAAGATAGGCTGTTTGGTTTTTCATAGTAGATTTTTGTTTTTATTTTGCGCCCAAATAATTATTTGGGCAGAAAAAGCTTTTTTATCTGGCTAAAGCCAAGATTTATCTTTTCTAATTTAATTATAACAATTTTGTCAAGGCCAGTCAATGAAAAAAGTGCTTTTGTATACAATATTTGTTCAGCAAAATTTAGCTAAAATTCAGCTTGAAATAAGCTTCTTATTGTTAATTTGAGGCATAAAATTCCTACTATAAAACTCTAGAAATATTTATCAAATGGTTACTTTTTGATATTATTAAACCAAGGATTCCCCTTCTTACCCCTTTTACCCTTATTACCCCTATTACCCTTCTAACAATATGTCTTTAACTCAAAAAGTCGCCCACAACACTATAATCCAGTTTAGTGGCAAAATTATTAGCACCATAATTGGTGTGATTACTATTGCCATCATGACCCGTTATCTGGGGCAAATTGGCTTTGGCCAGTATTCAACGATCACAGCTTACTTGCAATTTTTTGCCATCCTCGTTGACATGGGTTTATCAATAACCGTGGTCCGTTTGATTTCTGATCCGCAGTATGATCAGCAAAAAATAATTAATAATATTTTTTCCTTGCGCTTTTTTAGCGCTTTAATTTTTCTTGGGCTGGCGCCTTTGATTGTTATTTTTTTTCCTTATGACAATTTAGTTAAACTTGGCATTGCCATTACCACACTTTCATTTTTCTTTTCTGCTTTGAATTTAATTATCATTGGACTTTTTCAAAAAGAATTAAAAATGGACAGGGTTACAATTTCAGAAATTGCCGGACGCGCGGTGCTTTTATTTTTTGTAATTTTATTTTCTTATTTTGACCAAGGGCTCTTATGGATTATGGTTGCAGTTGTCTTGGGCAGTTTGGCAAATTTTATTTTAAATTATTTCTTTGCTTTAAAGTATGTCAAAATTTCTTTTGCCTTTGATTGGAAAATTTGGGAAAAAATTATTTTGTATACCTGGCCATTGGCACTTTCCATTGCTTTTAATTTAGTTTATTTTAAAGCTGACACTTTGATTCTATCTTTAACGCGCACTCAAGCTGAAGTTGGCATCTACAGCGCGCCTTATCGTGTTTTGGAAATTCTGACAAATTTTATTTACATGTTCATGGGCATAATTTTTCCGATTTTAACTTTTAACTGGGCCCAGAAAAATTATTTAAAATTCCAAGAGATTTTTCAAAAAGTTTTTGATGTTTTAATTATCTTAGCTGTGCCCCTGGTTTTAGGCACTCTTTTTGTAGCCAAAAAATTAATGCTCTTGATTGCTGGCCCAGCTTTTAGCGAATCAGGTATTGTCTTACAAATTATTATCTTTGCCACAGCCATAATTTTTATTAATTCGCTTTTTGGCTATACTATTGTAGTTTTAGACAAACAAAGGCAAATGGTCTGGGCCTATATTTTTACAGCCATTGTCTCCTTAATCGGCTATATTTTAACCATTCCCAAATATGGTTATTATGGCGCTGCTGGCTTTACCATTGTTTCTGAAGCCATGATTTTCCTCTTTAACCTTATTATTGTTATTAAAACAATAAAATATTGGCCAAAATTAGCAATTTTTATTAAAGCTTTAGCCGCTTCTCTGGTTATGTCTGTTTTCTTATATTTTTTAAAAGGCCAAAATGTCATTTTACAGCTAATTTTGGCCTCAATTATTTATGTAATTGCCCTTTATTTGTTTAAAGGTTTTTCCAAAGAATTAGTCTTAGAAATAATCAAGCTAAAAAGCGAACCAGAAATAAGAAAAATTGATAATTAGGATTAAAATTTCCTAAGATTAGCCAAAATTTCAAATTTTGCTCTTTACAACAATATAAATTCATGCTATAATGACTATAGATTTAAGCTGAACTTAGCCCCAAAGGGGCTCTTTTAGAGCTTAAATTTTAAAATAAAAACCAAAATGAAGCCTAAAATTAATATAAAACTGGTTATTTTTATTGTTTTAGCTTGGTCTATTGGCCTTATTTTTGTTTTAGTTAGCGCAAATTCTACTACTGAAGTCAAAAAGGGCTCTATTTTAATAACTGAACCTGGTAAAAATGGTTCTTTTTTTATTGCTTCAAACAGCCAAGAAGCAAACCCAAATGAAATTATTTCCCCAGTTTTACGCGCTGATTTTCCCTTCAATGCCCTTTATATCAACTGGGAATCCCAAAATCCAGCTTTAGAAAATGATTTTGAACTTTATGTCAGATTTTTAAATGAAAACTGGAGTGATTGGGAACAAATGGCTTTTGATGATGATAACCAGGGCAAAGATTCTAGCTTAGCCAGTTTAAATAGCCAAATGATTCCCACTAAATTAACTGATTCTTTTCAATACAAAATAATTTTTAATTCTTCAGCCAGCCAGGAGAATTTAAAAAATTTACAATTTATTTATCTGGATACAACAAAAGGTCCGCGGGGTAATTTTAAAATCAGCGGCCAAAGCGATGAATTAAGAATTATTAAACGCGCAGAGTGGGGCGCTAATGAAAGTTATCGTTATGATGCTTTAAATTTTGATTTATGGCCAGAAGAATATTATCTGCCCAAAAAATTTGTAATTCATCATACGGCTGGTGAAAAAGCTAATGTAGATCCCAAGGCTTCAATTCGCGCCATCCAATATTTTCATGCTATCCAAAGGGGCTGGGGTGATATTGGCTATAATTATCTAATTGACTCCCGAGGCAATATTTATGAAGGCCGGGCTGGCGGCGATGGCGTAGTGGCTGGTCATGCTTATTTAAGAAACAGAAATACTATTGGCATTGCTATTTTAGGTTGTTATGACACTGGACTTAATGATAAAAACAAACCGACTTGCAATACGCCTGACCAAATAACTGAAGCCACCCAAATTGCTTTAAATAAATTGATTGCTAAAAAATCCCAGGAATTTAATATTGATCCCAATGGCAGCAGCGAATTTCACGGCCAGATTTTACCAAATGTAATCGGGCATCGTGATGTTGGCAGTACCACTTGCCCAGGTGATTTGATTTACAATCAATTGCCGCAAACCAGGGAATTAGCTTATAACTTATTGCAAGAATATGGCGGCTATAAAAAAGCCCTGCCTACTGCTGCTGAATTTGTCAAACAAAGTGCTCAAGATATTACTATTGAAGAAACTAAAACAGCCGAAGTTTTTGTAGAATTTAAAAATACTGGGCAAGAGGTTTGGCGCGGCTATGAAGATAATTATGTTTTTATTTCAGATGCCAATTTAAAAAATAAAATGGCGAAAATTGATTCACTTAAAGTCGCTTTAACTTCAGACAAAGATGAAGCCCCAATTTTACAATCTAACCAGCCAATCTTTAAATTACTAGGCGGCAATGTTTATCCTGGCGAAACCGGCAAATTCAAACTTATTTTAACTCCGCCTGCTGATAAAAATACAGAAACTAAAAATTTTACTTTGGCCTGGCAGGACAAAGGATATTTTCCCAATTCAGATTTTTCCATCACTATTAATAAAATTGCCTGCCAAACCTGCAACCAAAATACCAATCCTATTGCTGAAAAATATGCGACGACTTTGAGCCAAACGGATTTCCCTGCCCAAATTTCAGCCAATTCTTTAGTGCCAGTTTTAATACAGTTCCAAAATACTGGCAATACCTCTTGGCAAAAAAGCAAACTAAAACTAAAAATTGTCTATGAGAAAACCAATATTTCGCCTTTTAAAAATGATTCTTGGTTTAATGAATGGGCCTCAATTTTACCTAAAGAAGATTTAATTTACCCCAATTCAATTGCTACTTTTGAATTCAAACTTAAAGCGCCAAATTTACTGGCTACTTTTCCCCATACAATTACTTTAAATTACAATGACCAACAACTTTATCAATTAGACCAGACCATTGAAGTCGTTTCGCCTTACGCAGCCCAAATCTCTATCAATACCCTGCCTAAAACCGCTAAAACCAATTCAAGGCCAAAAGTTAAATTAACTTTTAAAAATATTGGCACCAAAACCTGGACAAATTTGTCTTTAAAAAGTTATGACATTGATTATACCAATTCCTGGTTTAAAGACTGGTCCTGGCTGGACAAAAAAACAGTTAAAAAAATCAAAAAAACAGTTAAGCCAGGCGAAGAAATAGAATTTACTTTCAGGCTTTTGGCTTATTGGAAACCCAACATTTATCCGCATTTATATAAACTTTTAGATGGTAAAAATGAAATCTATTTAGACGGCAAAAAAGAATTTAGCACTGAAACAAAAGTCGCCAGATAAAAAAATCGGCACATTTTTTAAAAATGTAAGGAACGCAGATCTGCGTTCCCTACGTGTTTTACACGTGCCGATTTTTTATTTATTTCAACAGAAAAATGTGCTATTATAAAGGTAAGAATTTATAAGGCAAACAAAGTGCTTATTTATTTTAAATTGCCTACTTATTTATGTTTAAAATAAAAAAAGCAGTCATTCCTGTGGCTGGCTTGGGCACCCGCTTTTTGCCTGCAACCAAGGCCATGCCCAAAGAAATGCTGCCTATTATTGATAAGCCAGTTATCCAATATATTGTTGAAGAAGCCGTGGCATCCGGAATTGAGGATATTGTTTTGGTAACTGGCGCTTCCAAAAGGGCAATTGAAGATCATTTTGATTATAATTATGAACTGCAGAATTGGCTAAAAAAACACGGCCAAGAAAAATTGAGAGAAGAGATAAAAAAAATCGCTGATTTGGCCAATTTTATTTATATCAGGCAAAAAGGGCCTTATGGCAATGGCACGCCGGTTTTAAATGCCAAAAAAGTCATTGGCAATGAGCCCTTTGCCGTAATCTGGGGCGATGATCTATTCATTAATAAAAACGGCCAGCCCAGATTAAAACAATTAATTGACGTTTACAATAAATACCAGGATCCCGTTTTGACTGCCATTAAAATTAATACTGAAGGCACCAAAAAACATGGCGTGATTGATGGTATTAAAGTTGAAGAAAAAGTTTACCAAATTAAAAAAATAATTGAAAAGCCTGGTCCGCAAAAAGCACCCAGTAAAATCGGCACTATTGGCGCCTATATTTTAACACCAGATATTTTTGAAGCTTTGGAAAAAACAAAAATTGGGCAAGGGAAGGAACTTTGGCTGGTTGATGCAATTTTCAACCTGTCTAAAAAAAGACCGATTTATGCTGCCTTAGTTGAGGGTAAGTATTATGACACTGGCTCAAAACTGGGCTGGCTAGAAGCCAATGTGGATTTTGCTTTAAATCGTCGAGATTTGAATAAAGAATTTAAAAAGTTCCTCAAAGGAAAAATTTAATGGCAAAAAAGCCCTTTGTCATCCCGACCTACGTCGGCCGAAGCCGACTTCGGTCGGCGAAGGCCGAACGAAGTGAGGGATCTCAATGTACATAGAGATTCTTCGCTTCACTCTGAATGACAATTTACGGACAAAGGGCTTTTAAACCCAATATTTAATCTCATTTAAAATTTAATAATTTAGACTTGATTTAAAATTTATAATTTAAAATTAAAAATTATCAATTAAACTATGCCCAAATTTTTAAACAACCTAAAATTAGTTATTGTTATTGTTATTGTTATAGTTCTCACCACCACAGGCGCCAAATGCCAAGGTTTGCCTGCTGGCACCACGGCTGGCGCGCCTAAACCAGTTACTTTGCAATACTGGAAAGTTTATGAAGAGAGTTTTAATTTCTCGGATTTAATTGCTGATTATCAGAAAATTCACCCCCAGGTTAAAGTTAATTATCGCAATTTTACCCAAGAAGAATATGAAAATGAGCTGCTTAAGGCCTTTGCCGAAGACCGGGGCCCGGATATTTTTTCTATCCATACTACTTGGATGAAAAAATACAAAAGTTTAATCACGCCCCTGCCAGCACAAATTAAAATGCCTTATCTGGTTGTCAAAGGTACGATTCAAAAACAAAGCTTTACTGAGACAAGAACACTAAATACTTTGACCTTAAGAGATATGAGAACGCTTTTCCCTGATGTTGTTTATGACAACCAAATCCTGGATAGCCAGATTTATGGCCTGCCTTTAAGCATTGACACCTTGGCTTTATTTTACAACCGCGACCTTATAAATAATGCGGGGATTACTGCGCCACCCAAAACCTGGGACCAATTCAGGGATCAGGTCATTAAATTAACCAAACAGGATATTAAAGGCAATATAATCCAGGCTGGCGCTGCCATTGGCACAGCTGACAATGTTGAGCGCTCAACTGACATTTTAAGTTTACTTATGCTGCAGGTGGGTACGCCCATGACCAATGCCCAGGGTTATGCCACTTTTGCCCAAACTCCGCCTGGCTTTACCAGGCCCACTCCACCTGCGCTTGAAGCTTTAAATTTTTACACCAGCTTTTCTTCGCCAGCCAATCAGGTCTACACCTGGAATGAAGCCATGCCAAATTCCTTACAGGCTTTTATGGCTGGCAAAACTGCTTTCTTTTTTGGCTATTCTTACCATATTCCTATTATCAAAGCCCAGGCGCCCAAATTAAACTTTGAGGTTGCGTTAGTGCCCCAGGTCGGCGAGCCAAATATTAATTTTGCTAATTACTGGGCCGAAGTTGTTTCTAAAAAAAGTCAGCATCAGGATGAGGCCTGGGATTTTATTAGTTTTATCACTACCAATGCTGATACCAATAAAAAATTTCTAGAAAAATCACGCAAGCCCGCTGCTTTAAAAAGCTTGATCCAGAACCAGGCCACTGACCTGGAATTGGCTCCCTTTGTCAGCCAGCTTTTAACTGCCAAAAGTTGGTACAAAGGCAAAGATGCCAAAGTCGCAGAAAATATTTTTAAATCCATGATTAATGATAATTTAGAGGGAATCATCCAAACCCAGGAAATTATTAACTTGGGAGTGCAGAAAGTTAACCAAACTTATTAGAAAAATTTAGCAATTTATCAATTCAGCAATTTAATTTTTAGCAATTTATCCAATTTTATAGTATTATAAATGTATAATATTATTAAATAATTTACATGAAAAAATTCCCTAAAATCACAATTTTATTTATTTTTATTCTGCTTTTTTGTTTTTCTTTTATTTTAGCAAAAAATGTCCTGGCAGCCTGCCCAGCTCAACCAACCGGCTGTACTTCAACTTCATGCGGTTCTGGCGGATATTGCGGCTGCGCTGGAGGAACAACTCCAGATTATAGTTGCATGGACTCTAGCAAAGGTGATAATTGCGTGCCACATCTTTGCCCTGGAGCAGAAAGTAATCAGTGCTGTAAACCAAAGGCTGGCACAACAGGCACAACTGGCACAACTGGCACTACTACAGGTGGCGGGGGTGGCACGAGTATTTTGCCTGCTTGCGCTGAAACTGGCCGCTGTTCTGTTTGCGATTTATTACAGGTGGCTATTAATTTTGGCAAATACCTTTTTGGCATTGTCGGCGCCTTGGTTTTGCTTTATTTTGTTTATGGCGGCTTTATGTGGCTAACTTCTGGCGGAGCTTCAGAAAAAATCAAAAAAGGCAAAGATATTTTAATCAATTCAGTCATTGGCTTAATCATTGTCCTTTTTGCCTATGGCGGCATTACCTTTATTGTTTCAGCTGTGACAAAAACCGGCTGGAGTTGGGAAGCTAATTTACAATGCGCCCCTTTGCCTACGCCAATCCCCTGGATAGGTCCATCTGCTGGACAAGGCTCCGCAGGTACTGGGACAGGTACTACTGGCGGCACAGGCGGCACAACAGATGGTACAACCGGCGGCACAACCGGCGGCACAACTGGCGGTACAACTGGTGGCACTACCCCAGCCGAAGGCAAATTGTGTAAAACGGTACAAGATTGCCCTGCGCCAGATCAGCAATACTGTTGGATAGCAGAAGGTGCTTCACAGGGTAATTGTAAAAATAAAAAGAAATTGGGCGAAAGCTGTACATCAAGCGAAACAATAGATCATAATTCATTTTCTGTTTGTGCAAGTGGTAACTGTAGCACTTATAAAAACAAATGTATCCCCAAAACTGGGGAAGGTAATGATGGCGACTTTTGTACACGATATGATCAATGTAAATCTAAAATTTGTTATGAATATGCTGAAGGACAAAATACAGCCAAAAACTTTGAGGGTAAATGTATAAGCGCTATTCAAGAAGCTTTTAAGTGTGGCAATAATTCTAATATTGAAGGTCCTAATTTAGGCATAATAGCTTGTCCTAGTGGGAAAACTTGCCAACCCCCAAATAGTGAAAGTGGCCAATGTATCTAATTTTGAAATCCTCCTAATTAAATTTGTATCCCATGAAAAAACTATCTAAAATCACAATCTTACTTATCTTTATCCTGCTTTTTTGTTTTGCCTTTATTTTGGCTAATAATGCTTTGGCCTATAAATGCAGCACATTTGCAGGTGGCAAATGCACGACAGAAGCAGATTGCCCTGGACCTACTTTTGGCTGCACAGTAGCTGAAGATTGTACTAGTCCAACCACTTGTTGCTGCGTAACCCAAAAATGTTCAGATTTGGGGGGTGAATGCAAGGCTGACTGCGGAACAGCCCAAAATTATGGATATACTAATGATTGTGCTCAAAAATGCTGCGGTGCAAGCACTACTACATCTCCAGCACCAACTACTGGCGGAACTACGCCTACCACTGGCACAGGAACTGGCCCTGCTCAAGCGCCTGCTGGCACTGGTTCCTCAACCGTTGATATTAGCGGCATCCAAGGGCTTGGCACAATTTCAGTCCCTGAACTGCTGGGCCGCATGATCAAAACTATTTTAGGCATAGTGGGCGCTTTGGCCCTGCTCATGGTTGTTTGGGGCGGCATAATTTTACTGACCTCACGGGGCGGCGAAGGCGTGAAAAAAGGCAAGGATATTTTAATCTGGGCCACCATTGGCGTAGCAGTTGTCTTAGGCAGTTATGCTTTGGTTAATTATGTAATCACTGGAATTGGGGGAGGAGGAGGCACTACTGGCGGCGAGACTGGGGGACAAACTCCAACGACAACGACACCAAAAACATGTTCTGAAGCTCACCCAGCTGGAACTTGCGGAGCGCTTCCCTGTGGCGAAGGCTTTGCAGAAGACACAATAAATCTTTGTCCAGATAAAACTAAAAAGTGCTGTTATTGGAGTGGCACTAAAGATACTTGCACTACGCTAGGGGGAACCTGTGTTAACGTTACTCCTTGTAATATTGATAACCCTAATAGCGTCTCGGGCTGTGCTCAATATCTTGCAAATCAAAACCTTTATAAATCATGCACTTTAACTAGTGATTGTGATATTACCCTAGGTCAAGCTTGCTGTATCGCCAATTAAAAAATATTATAAATATAAATTAATATTTTTATATTTTCTTTGTCTCTTAGTATCCTATGAAAAATCCGACTAAAATCGCAACAATATTTATTTTTACCCTGATTTTTGGCGTTACTTTTATTTTAACGCAAAATGCTTGGGCAGCTGCTTGTACAGGTTCCTGCAGATCTACTAGTTTAGAAGGAAGCACTTGCAATGCTGACGAAAAGTCAACCTCTGATACTTGCTCGTCTCCAAATACCACCTGCTGTGTAAAAAGCACAACTACATCTCCCGCGCCAACCACTGGCGGCGGGACTACTGGTGGTGTTACAACTGGTACTGGCGGCGGGACAGTGAGTTTAGAATCAGCCAGCCCAGTGGGTAATGTTACTGTCCCTGAAATTATTGGCCGGATTATTAAAGCTGTTTTAGGCACAGTCGGCGCCTTTGCCCTGCTCATGTTTGTTTATGGCGGCATTTTAATGCTCACTTCTGGCGGCAAATCAGATCAAATCAATAAAGGCAAACAGGTTTTAATCTGGGCTGTGCTGGGCTTGGCCGTAATTTTAGGCAGTTATGCCTTAACCAATACTGTGATTCAAGGACTCACAGGAGGAGGCACAACTGGCACGACAGGTACAACTGGCACGACTGGCGGTAGTCTTGTTTGTTCTAGTAGCGCAGGCACCTGTTCAGATTCTTGTGACTTTCCCTTGGAAGAAATCCAGGCAAGCGGCTGTTCAGCCAACCAAAAATGCTGTGTTTATCCTTGTAATCTAGCTGCAGATGGCGCCTCTTGCCAAAGCTCCTGCGGCACAGGATTTGATGATATTAGTAAGAACGGCTTTTGCAACCCACCGCAAAAATGCTGCGTTAAAAGTGAGAACAATATCTACAATGAGAACAATATCTACAAATAAAGCAAAATTTAATTTTATTGCTTATCTTTGAAAAAACTATTATAATATAGATAAATAAGGAAAAACTAAAAAAGCAAATAGCTCATGCTAACAATTTAGCAATTTAACAATTTAAATATAATTATTAATTAATTCTTAAAAGCTTAGTTTTACTAAGCCAAAAGAAAGGGTTAAAAAACATGAAAAAATTTGTTTTCTTAGCACTTTTAGGTCTAGTGCTTTTACCCCAATTAGCTGCCGCAGCTACGATTGAACCAGGCTTGAACACAATTTCCGAAGCCATTGGTTTGGGGACAAAAGATATTCGCGTCACCATAGCTACCATTATCAACGTGGCCATGGGACTTTTAGGCATTGTGGCAGTGCTGATTATCTTACTGGGTGGTTTTAAATGGATGACTGCCATGGGCAATGAAGAAAATATTAAAAAGGCGAAACAGTTGATTGTGGCTGGTATTATTGGCTTGATTATTATCTTGACTGCTTATGCCATTGCCAATTTCGTTGTCGGTTCTGTCTTAAATGCAACAACAACCTAGTTAATTTAAAATCTTTAAGGGGGCGCCATGCCCCCTTAAGGATTTATTGTTTTGTTTTATGCTTAGAAAAAAAACTTATTTTTATATTTTAGTTTTAACCTCTGCCTGGCTCATGCCTCTTAAACAGCTTTTAGCTGATGATTATGGCCTGGGCGCAGCCCAAAGCGCAGCTAATTTGCCTTCTGGCGACATTCCGACTTATTTAGGCCGCTTTGCTGGCGGAGCCTTGGCTTTATCTGGCTCTATTTTCTTGTTTTTAATTGTTTACGGCGGCATTATTATCATGACAGCCGCTGGCAATACTGAAGCCATTGGCAAGGGCAAAAAAATCATTATTTGGGCAATTATTGGCGCTTTAATTTTGGGCGCGGCTTATGCTATTACCCAGTTAGTCTTCCAAGTTTTTACTTAAAAACTTTTCATGACCAAAAAACAAATTTATTTTATTTTTCTTCTTCTTGTTTTATTTTGCAGTTTTTGCATTGCCCGAAACTCCTTAGCCTGGAGTTTTTCTGATATTTCAGGCTTTACTAGTACCACAGCCAGCGAAGCCGGCATATCCCAAACCGAGACAGCGCCAATGGTGGCTAAGATAATCACTGCAGTTTTGGGCATAGTGGGCGCGCTTTTTGTGATTCTATTCATTTACGGTGGATTTATTTGGCTAACTTCAGCTGGCAATGATGAAAAAATTAACAAAGCCAAAAAAATCCTGTCTTACGCTGTAATTGGCGTGGTTATTGTAGCTGCTGCCTATACAATCAGTACTTTTATAGCTAATGCTATTTTTACTGGTACAGCGCCAACACAAGGCACGGGCACAGGCACAACAGGCGCCAATGACTGTACAAGCGCAGGCGGCGTTTGCGCTACCTATGACTATTGCACCAGGGACTTGCAAGGTACCAGTTTAGGGGTAAAAACTCAATGCCCTGATCAAGTTTGCTGCCTTAAACCAACTACTATGGTTGACTGCGGCAAATGCGGTCAAGGCGTTACCAATGTTTGTGGTAAAAGTGAATGTGAAGGCATTAACTGCCATTGCGTTTTTCGTATACCTTTTTACTGCGATTATGATTCTGCAGGAAGATGCGGGACTGGAAAAGAAGGAGGAGAGGAAGGAGGGAAAGAATAATAAAAATAGGTTAATAGTACTATGAATCAAATATTTAAAACATCTCTTATCCTTATCTTCGGGCTATTTTTTATTATCACTCTGGCTAGCCCTGCCCTGGCTGCTTTAAAATTTGAAAATGCCCAATCTAACATAACCACGACAGCCAGCCAGGCTGGCTTGCAAACCACTGATATTCCTACGATTGCTGCTATAATTATCACCGCCCTTTTAGGCCTGGTGGGCATGATTTTTTTTATTTTATTTATCTATGGCGGTTTTCAGTGGATGACTGCTGCTGGCAATGAGGAAAAAATCCGCAAAGCCAAAAAACTAATTGTTAATGCAGTTATTGGCTTAGCCATTATTATTATGGCTTATGCAATTACCTATTTTATCAGCCAAGCCATAGAGGCTCCGGCAGAAGAAACACAGACAACTCCCACGCCAACCCCTTAAAACTTTTATGAAACGATTATTTATAATTTGCCTAACTTTAATCATAATCCTGCTTTGTCTTGGTTTAAATCCAGTCAATGCTTCTAAATTTGGGGAGGGTTTAAATGCCACTGGCACTTTGGCCTATCCCGGCACTAACAACCCCAGCCTGATGACTATGATTGCTAATTTAGTTAATGGACTGCTGACTTTTTTGGGAGTTGTCTTTGTGGGCTTAATAATCTATGGCGGATTTATGTATTTAACTTCTGGCGGCAGTGAGGAAAAAATTAAAAAAGGCAAAAATATTTTAAAAGCCGCTGTAATCGGTTTAATTATAATCATGACGGGCTATACTGTTACTTATTTTATTGCTGCTACTTTAGAAAGCCCTGGCACTACCCCTGGCGGCGGTGGGCCAACTTTTATGCAAGAATGCGAAGACAGCACTGGAGTAGAATACTTCTCCCTTAATTGCTGTGAATACCGTTTTCAAAAATCCAATGCTGTTGACACATCCTGTTGCAATCTTTACAGTGATTTTTGCAATCATCACAAAACCCAATGCACTCCTCAACTTAATACTTTTGCTTGTCCATAAATCTAAATATATTAAATTAATTTTATGCCCCCTAAAAAAATTATAACTTTATTTTTATTAACTTGCGGCATTTTTATTATGGCTAATTTTGCTTCAGCTGGCGTAATCAGCAGCGGCGTGCAAAGTTTTGGTGGCCAGGTTTTTGGCGGCAGTACCACTCAATCTCTGCCAGTGATGGCAGCCTTAATTATCAAAAGCCTCTTAGGGCTTTTGGGCATTGTGGCTGTAATCATGATTTTATACGCTGGCTATCTTTATCTGACTTCAGCTGGCAAGGATGAACCAATAAAAAGAGCTAAGAGCATTCTTTTGACCTCTGTTATAGGTTTAATAATAATTTTTTGTGCTTATGCTTTGGCTAGTTTTGTCTTTCAAGCAATTTCCAATGCTACTGGCGAAGCTGGCGGAGGTACAGGCGCAGGCGGAGGAGGCGGAACCCCAAGTGAAACCCCGGGTGAAACACCACCAGAGCCTGGGCAGGAATAATTAAAATAATATTGAATTCACTCTTTAATTTTTATTCACCTAAATAAAAATAAACCCAATCAAATAGGGTTTATTTTTTAAAATTAAAAAAGGGCGGATTTTTGGTCCGCCCTTGTGCGTTTGAATTAGAAGTAGATTCGGAAATCCACCTCTTCATTGGCGATTTCCGAAGGTGTTTTGTGCCCTGCATTTATAGTACGCTCTTTTTCCACTATCCTGGGGTTTCCTGTGTAATTATATTGCAGAAGATAAGCCCCTTCAGCCAAGGATATTTTTCTGTAGTCATTGGGCTGAAGATTTTTCAAATAATAGAATGTAGTACTTCTGTCAGTAGATATTATTCTCACATCCAGCGCTTTGCACAATCTGTTTTCAACTGTCCCCTGCAACATTTTTGGTTGAGGTGGTATTGCCTCCAGCGGAGTATATTTGTAGTGCCTTCCTTTCGGAGTTAAATTTACGTCACAAATTCCTCCGCCCGGGCATATGCGAGCCAGCCTTTCAGTGACTGATTCACCAATGCCCGTGGACATTGCTGATTCGTAACTAGCATGCGTGGTCACAGCACTGGTGGTTTTCACGTTAGTTCCAGTACCCCGGGTTTTGATGTCTACTTCTTCTTCCCCGTTGCTTCTGTGAACGGCTGACATAGAACAGCTGCTTAACAACAATAACATTGCCGCGAAACTAAACAACTTTTTCATTTTCTGCTACCTCCTTCCGCTCTTGCGGATTTGTTTGAATTTTAATTTATTTAATGTACAAAGTACATGTTTTTAACTGATTTTTCATCATATCATATTTTTAACTTTTTGTCAATACTCTTGGCCATTTGGGGCTAATTTTAGGGTTAAAAGGGGCGAAAACGGCCATTGTCTCTGACAATGTAGAGACGCACCATGGCGCGTCTCTACGGCGTTTTTACGCCGGCCGTTTTCGCCCAACCTTCTTGCCCCTCTTCCCCTTCTTACCCTTTTTCTATAAAATTAACTTATATGCTTAACTATTTCAAAACATTAACTTGGCCAAAATTAAATAAACTGCTTTTTCTTTTAATAATTATTTACATTGTTTTGGTTTTTGGCATCTGTATTTTTAAGTACTTTACTTTTGAATACAATGGCCTAGATCTGGCCATTTTTAACCAGGTTTTTTATAATTCTTCTTTAGGCAAATTTTTTCAATTTACTATTCATCCCACTTCATACTTGGGCGACCATTTTGAATTGCTGATCTTTTTTTTAGTGCCTTTCTATTCAATTTTTAAATCACCCATAACCCTGCTTTTAATCCAAACTTTATTTTTTGCTTTGTCTGCCATCCCCTTGTATCTTATTGCTAAAAAACATCTAAAACCTTTGCCAGCATTATTAATTATTCTTTTATATCTTTTTAATCCTGCTACTTTAAATATCAATATCTTTGAATTCCACATGCTGGCTTTGGCGCCTTTTTTTATTTTCTGGACATTTTATTTTTATGATCAAAATAAATTTTGGCCATATTTGGTTTTTTCTTTTCTAAGCTTAATGGTGCGCGAAGATGTGGCTTTTGTCATTTTCATGTTTGGCCTGATCGCGCTTTTGGATAAAAAAAAGCTAAAATGGATCTTGACCCCGCTTATTTTGGCCAGTGCTTATTTTTTTGTGGCTTTAAAAATTATTGCTTATTTTTCTTCGGCAGAAAAATATAAATTCCTCATTTATTACAAATGGCTGGGCCAAAGCCCTCTGGAAATTTTTATAAACTTTTTCCTAAAATTCCCTCTGGTTTTAAAGCATGTTTTAACCATTGCCAATTTTGAATTTGGGCTGGGCTTTCTGCTGATTTTTTTATTTATTCCGCTTTACCGTCCAAAATATCTGCTTTTATCTTTGGGCATGTTTATGCAGCTTGTCTTAGGGCCGCCTGGCGGCGAATTGATTTTAAAAACACACTATGGTGCTATTTTTTTGGCAGCTTTTAGCTTGGCTGGAATTTTTTCTTTGGCAAAAATTTCAGCTAACCAAAAATTTTTTAAGTTTTGGTTAAAATTTAATGATGTGGTTGTTGTAATTATTACAGTTGGCTTTGTTTATAACTTCTTACTGATTGGCCCGCTTATTCCTTTTATTAAAAGCCTGTTTGCCACTGATTATGAACAAGTTAAATTAAAAAAAGAGTTTCTTTTGGAAATTCCGCGCCCTGCTTCTTTAGCTGCCCCTTTTGATTTAATCGCTAATTTATCTTCGCGGGAAAAACTTTATTCTGTGCATTACCTTTTTTTAGGCAAAGAGCAGTATATGATGAAAACCTACCCTATCCCGGATGATCTAGAGTATATTTTAATTAATTTTGAAGATTTTTCAGCTTATAGTGCACTTTATGAAACTAGCCTGGCTGAAATTTACTATCAAGGCGATGATAATTTAAGAAAATTATTGGCTGAAAGAAATTTTAAATTAATAAAAGTTAAGCAAAATTTGGCTCTCTGGCAAAAAAATTCTTCTGCCCCAGAAATTTCTTTATATCAGATTTATGAAAAAAACCAGCCACAAATAGAAAACTTAAAAAATCAAATTTTAAATTCTCAAATTGAATTTTTGGGCTATAATAAAAAAGAGAATGTAACTTCTCTTTATTTTCAGGCTTTAACTAAAATTGAAAAAAATTATTTTATCCAGCTTAATGATAACCTTTATCCCTTGGGCTTTGGGCTTTATCCTACCAGTGCCTGGCAGCCCCAAGAAATTATCCAACTCAACTTTTACGATTTGCCTTCAATAAAAACTGCCCAGCTCCTTAATCTGACTGGCGGTCTGGAATTAAATGGCCTGGCCAGCAATTATGTGGTCTGGGACAAAAAAGAATTAATTGGTGAATTTAATCTGGATTAAATTTGTAAATTTCTACGCCATTATCTTGATAAACCAATTTCAAATAATCTTTTTCTGCTGGGTTATAATCTCCCAGTTTTTTTTCATTATCAGTGTAAAAAACATAAGCCAAATGATTATTTTCTAAAAATTCTTTTTTGCTCTTGTCATCTTGGTTGCTGCTAAAAAACCAATCAGCTTGCACTAACTTGGCTTTAAAATTAATTGTTTCTTTGTCATGGCCAAGAAAAACCCGCCTGCCAATTAAGCCAGGGATTATATTGCCATTGGCCGGAGAGGCTAATATGGCATCCTCTAAATTTGTCTGGCTTTTATACCAAGTCAAGGCAGAAACAATTTCTGGCCGGACATAAACAATTTCAGGTTTAGAACTTAAATATTTCAAATTAAAAAAATAAGCCGTCACATTAGAAAGACAGAAAAATATAATAAAAAATATTAGAAATTGCCTCATTTTTAAATCTTTAAAAATTGAATATTTATTTTTAAAAAAATCATACAAAACAAGCAAGCCCATAAAAGCCAAAAGGGTCAAAGGCACTTGAAAACCTTCACTTAAACGGCGCTGAAAATTAAAAGGACCATAAATTAAAACAATTGTTATTAAAAACCAAATTATCAAAAATAATTTTTTTTCAGTTAAACTTTTCTTTTTTAGCAGATAAATAATAGCCAAGCTTGCCATTATTAAACCTGGCCCATAACTAACCAAAAAAACCAGCACATCCGGAGTTAGGCAATTATTTTGCTGGGCCTTTATTTGCAAATCCAAATTAGTAGCCATTAAATATAAATAATAAAAAACAGCTGGCAAAGAAATTAAAACTAAAATAGAGTAATTTAAAATAGACAACCAGGCTATTTTTTTATTTTTAATAAAAGAAACAAGCAGATAAGTCAAAAGTACGCCATAAACAGTTAAAACATAAAAAGGATGGAAACTAAATAAAAATAGCGCTAAAAGCCCGGCTAAAATACTATATTTAATTTTTTTTGTTTCATTAAATTTAAAAAAATAATAAAATATTAAAATAATCAAAGTCAGCGATGCCAGAAAATGCGGCGAACAAAATAAAATTAAAAAGTTACTGCTTTCCGGCACCCATAAATCCATGGCTACGCTGAATTTTTGGATTAATGCCGGATAATTATTGAAAACAAGCCAAAAGCTACTCAAGCCAGAAGCAAAAATAGAATATAAAAAACAAAGTTTTTTCCTTTTTAACGTTAAATCAGGGTAAAAAAAACTAATAAATTTGTATAAGACCAATAAAAAAAGCGGGGTTAAGATTATTCTAAATAAATGATAAGCCCCTGGCGCAGAAAGCTGGAAAATCCTGGCTATTAAACCCACAAACAACCAAAAAGGATTAAAAAGCTTAACTGCCCCGGTTTCATTGCTAAATAAATTGTCTAATAAAAAATTGCCTTCTTTAATCTGCTCAATATATGAATAATAAACCGGGCCATCAATGGGTGAAAAGATATTAATGCCTGTATAAATTAAATTGCCCTTGATAAAATAGCCGAAAATAAAACTTAAACCAGTCACTATTATTAAAATAAAACTGACAAGCAAAATAAATTTGATTTCCTGCACTGACAATTTTTTGTTTTCCATTAGTTTAAATTTATTCTATAAATTATTGCTTTATCATTATTAAAAACTTCCTGTAAATAACTTTTTTCTGCTGGGCTATAAAGACCCAGTTTTTTTTCAAAATCAGAATAAAAAACATAGGTAATTTTATTTTGCTGCAAGAATTTAATTTTTTCAGAATCTAAAACATTAAAAGCGAAAAAGTATTCTATCTCGCTTCTTTTTCCCTTAAAGCCAACTGTTTCAATGGGATGGCCCAGATAAACCTTTTTGCCTGTTAAACCAGGGATTAAATTACCCCTTTCAGAGCTGGCTAAAATTATATCTGAATCAACAGCTGTTTTTTTATACCAGTCCAAAGCTTCTTTTATTTGCTTGTCCACATAAACCAAATCACTATGCTCAACATTGTCCAAGCTAGCTTGCTTTAAGAATTTAAAATCCTGGCTATAAACAAAGAGATTGGACAATGAAAGAAAAAAAAGCAAGATGGCTCCTAAAATAACTTTAGTTGTCTTGGCCAGTTCCCTCATTTTATTAAGGATTAAAATCAGGCTGGAAAAAGCTAAAATTGACAAGGGGACCATAAATCCGCCCAGCATTCTTCTCTGAAAATTTAAAAACGGCAAATACGCCAAAATAATATTGGTAAAAAACCAGACAATTACAAAAATTTGGGGATGGCTAAACTTTTTATTTTTACCAAGATAATAGATATAATAAAGAGCCAAAATTAAACCAAGACCAAAACTTAAAATAAACAAAAAGAGGCTGGGCGTCCAATTAGTATTCTGAATGGCTTTTAAAAAAATATTTTCATTGGCCAATATCTGGTAAAAATAATAAATGACACTGGGTAAAGAAATGAGAAAAAACAGACCATAAATTTTTATTGTTTTAAAATCCAATTTTCTATTTTTAATTGCCAAAACCAGAACATAAACCAAAGTAACTCCATAAATCAGAGGAATTTGGAAAGGGTGAAAAGAAAATAAAATTAAAGCTAAAAGCCCTGCCCAAATTGATTTTTGATAGCTTTTTATTTCTATCGCCTGATAAAAATAATAAAAAATCAAAAAAATCAGGCTAATGGCCAAAAGAGCATGGGGATAATAGCGCAAAACCATAAAATTATTAGCTTCATAAGCCCACAAATCAATGGGTACCTTGTCCAAATCCGGCTTGCTTGATCCAGCCAGAATCAAAGGGTAAATAAAAATGCCTAGGCCTGAAATAATCAGGGAAAAAATAAAACAAACTCTTTGCCTGATTTTATTTTCTGCTAAAAGCAAAGTAATTATCTTGTAAAGCGCCAGCAAAAAAAGCGGGATTAAAATCAGGCGGAAAAGCTGGAGTATAATTACTCCTGATAATCTAAAAATTTTTGCTGCCAAACCTACAACCAGCCAAAATGGATTAAAAAATTTAAAATCATCATTGCTGTTAAATAAATCCCTAAATAAAAAATGGCCGGCTTTACCCTGCTCAAGATAAGAAAGGTAAACTGGCCCGTCAATCACTGCAATGGTATTTAAACCAGTATAATAATGATTTTTATCATTGATTAGCGCGCCATAAACATAAGGCGCTTCCATCATAATAATTACCACTAAAGAAATGAAAACTAAAAAATAAAAATCATTGGCTAATATTTTTTTAATGCTTGCCATATTATATTTTCCTGAACTTTAACTTGATTATCTCTTTTAGATATAAGAGTGAGACCTTAAGCAGGCTGACTCGGCTTTTATCATCAACTGTGCGCGGCTCTGCCCATTTAACTGGGATTTCTTTAATTTTATAGCCAGCCCTTTCAGCCAGATAAACCATTTCTGAATCAAAAAACCAGGTATGATTTTTAATCTGGGGCACAATATTTTTAATAATCTTCTGATTAGCGGCCTTAAATCCGCAGGGCAGATCTTTAATTTTTGTGCCTAGGACTAATTTTAAGATTAAGCGATAACCCAAAGAAAAAATCTGACGCCCCAGGGATTTTTTTACTTCTGATTCTTTTAAATACCTGGAGCCAATGACCAAATCATAACCAGCAGAAATCCCTGCAATTAATTTTGGCAAGGCGCTTAAGTCAGTTGCCAAATCAGCATCTAAAAAAATAAAAACATCAAATTGGTTCAGATATAAAAGCCAAGGCTGAGAAATTGCATATCCTTTGCCTTGCTCTGGTACAAAAATATAATCAAGTTCTGGATATTTTTCCATCAGTGACTTAGCTATAACCGCGGTCTGATCTTGAGAATTATTGTCTGAAATTACAATTTTATATTCTTGGCCAAAAAAATTGGCTCGAACAAATTGCACCAGCTTTAAAACATTTTGCTCTAAAATTTTGGCCTCATTATAAGCAGGGGTGATAATTAAAATTTTCATAATTCTTTTAATTTGTAAATTTTTACTTCTCCATTATCATAAACTCTTTCTAAATAATTAGCAGTTTCTAAATTATAATCGCCTAATAATTTTTCTCGGGATGTAAAAAAGATATATTTTAGATTATTTTTTTCCATAAACTCTTTTTTTTGCTCATCTTGCTTATTATCCTTAAAAAACCACTTATTTATACTTGATAGTTTTTCAGGGAAATTTATTGTTTGATGATGATGACCTAAATAAACTGGTCTGACTGCAATGGCAGGCAAAAAATTGCCGTTCAGTCCCCCAGCTAAAATAACTTCCTCTGGCTGGGAATTATGTTTCAGCCACAAAGCTGCCTGATAATATGAATTGGGAAAATAAGAATAAACATCAATTGTATTGTAAGCAAAAATAACCATAAAAATAAAAGCAAAATTTGTAATAGTCAAAAATAGAAAAAGCATGGCTATTACTGAAATTTTTATTGGTCTTAAAATAGGAACTTTTAAAAGAAATTTAATAAAGCTAATTATGGCATAAGAGGCTAAAATAGCCAAGCCAATATGACAAGTGGCAAATAAACGGCTTTGGAACTGAAAAGGCAAATAGGCTAAAAAAAATAAAGTAATAACCCAAATGAGCAAAAAATTAAAATTTTTATAATCTTTCCTAATATTTAAGTAAAGACTTATTGGTATTAGGACGATTAATGGGCTATAGCTGATCAAATAGCTTAAAAGTGTCGGCGATAAGGTAATGTTTTGATCAAACCAGCCCCAAAGAGCTATTTCTTTTCTTACAATAAAATAATAATAAAGTGAAGTAATAAAAAAACCCAAAATTACTAATAAATATTGCCCAATAAATACTTTATAATTTTTGATTAATTTAAAATTTTTAAAAATCAAGCTAATAAGAAAATATACAAGTAAAACTCCCAGGACCACCAAGACATCATAAGGATGGCTAAAGCCTAAAAATAAGGTAATAAATAAAATATAAATAAAATTTCTGGCTCTAAAATCATTTTTTAAAAAAATATAAAAAGAAATAACAATTAAAAGTTGGCTAAAAATAAACAGGCTGGAATGGGCCGCGGATAAAAATGTATTGGCTTCAGCCAAAAGAAAATCAACGGGCAAAATAAACATTGGAAAATGGGCATTATAAATTAAATCTACAATATTCGGCAAGAAAAAGATTCCCAAACCTGAAGAAAAGCAAATCAGGATGAAAGAAATGATTTTTTCAAAAAATTTAGTAAAAAATAAATCTAAAAAATAATAAAAAATAAAGACCGCAAATAAAATTGCAGCAATTATTCTAGTTAAGTGGAAAATTAAAACACTATCAAGATTTAAAATTTTTGCTATTAGGCCGGTGGCCAGCCATAAAGGAGAGAAAAACACGTTGACATGGGCTTCGGATGTAAATAAATTGGCCAATAAAATTTTGCCAGCCTTTACTTGTTCAATATAGGATAAATAAACATTTACATCAGGCAAATTAACTATATTATTGCCGATAAAATATTCATTACCTGAAATTAAAAAACCAATTATATAGGGAAAACTGGTTAAAAAAATAAAAACAGCTATGATTATCCAAACAATTACATTTTCTTTAATTGAATATTTATTAAACATCTAATCTTTTTTTAATTTATAAACAGAGCCGTCATTATCTTCATAAACTTTGATGAAATTGCCGTCATTTTGCAAATTTTTAGCCAGCTGCAACCTATCCTCGTCAACAATAAAATAGCTGGCGTGGAAATTATTTTTTATTTCTTGATAAAGATTATTGGATTTTTTTGCCATGGTAATATCTGCAAAAAGATTATACAAATTTTTATCATAATTATACATAAAGGTCGGATCTAAACCTACTATATAATAATTTTTGTCATTGTGATAAAAAAGCATGGGAAAATCATCCCAGTCAGTTTGCATAACAATTTCGCCTGCTTTTGAATTTTCTGCTAGGTATTTGGAAATGCCCGCAAAATTTTGGAAATCTATCCCGCCTAAAAATGACTGGTGAGTAATAAAAGCGTCTTTAGCCATAATTAATATAAAAACAAAAAAAATGGTATATAAAGGTTTTTCTAGAATTTCAAAAACAGGGATTTCTTTTCTTAATTTGTTTATATAATCTTTTAATTTTATTTCTGCTAATAAAAAACCAAAAGTAAAGGTACAGAAATAGACGCTAAATGGTATAAAATATTCAACATAACGCTTTGACTTTAAGGTTAGAAAGAAAAAAAGTAAAGTGGCTATGAAAAAGAAAATGCTTTGGGCTTTTTGTTTTTTAAACAAAATAATAAATAATATCAGAGCCACTATTGTGAAAATAAATGCCACACCGCTGTCAGGGATCAAATTCAAAATATCATAGGGATACCATTCGCCGCCCACATTGACCAAGCCGCGGTAATTTATCAGGCCAATTTCTATTAGTTGCTGCCAGTAAAATTTTAAGTTCTTTGGAAAGTAGGGGTTTAAAACTAGCCCCAAGACAATGCCTAAAAAAGAGGCTAAAATTATTTTTAAATTCTCCAGTAAAAATAAATTTTTAATAAAATAAAAAACATAATTTTTGATTCTTTTAAGCCAGAAAGCTTTATTAATAAAGGTCTTTTCTAAAGAATTAGCCAAAGCAAAAATTAGAGTCATTAAAAAAATCAATAAAAACCCGCCATAGGACCAAACATACAAAAAAGAAATTAGGGCTAAAAGCCAATATTGACGCTTAAAAATAAAATAAATGCCTAAAAAGAGCAAAATCAAGGAAAAAGCCGTGGCTTTGGCTAAAGAGATTCTAAACATGAGCGCTGGCGAAAAAAGTAAAATTAGTGCAAAAACTTCAGGGTATCTAATATTTTCTTTTTTGAAAAAGAGGTAGCTTAAAAAAATAAAAAGTGTGGCTAAAATAACAGTGTAAAATTTAAAGCCGGCAAAATTCACCAGGATTTTAATAAAAGGTATGGCTAAAACATGATATAAAAAATGATGGTCAATGTAATAATCTTTTAATACTGTAAATTGCAGCCAAGGGAAATTGATTATGGGCCCGCGCTCACTTATTAATTTAGCCATTTTTAAATGGTAAAAAGAATCTGGGTCTAAAAACGTTGGCGTTGACTGAATCCAGAGGTAAATAAAAAAGGCTAGAAAAAAAATAAATAAATACAAAATAAACTGATTTTTGATAATCAGTTCTTTTAATTTTAAGCTTAAATTTATCAGTTTTTTCATGCTTAAATTATAACAAATTTTACCCATTCTTCAAATGAAAGCTTATTTCCGATAAATATAAATTTTATTATTTAAGCCAGTTCTTTTATTTTCATCTAAAATTATAAGCTTTTCTGGCTGCCAATCTTTAAATTTAAAAGCATGGGAAATAACCAGAGTACCTGGCTTTAATTCTTTGGCTAATTTTTCTTCCAGACGCAGCATTTCCTTGCTAATTAAAAAGCAAAAAACATAATCAGCGTCTGACAAATTGGCCTTAAAAAAATCTTGGCAATATATTTTTATTTTATTTTTACTAAATAAAGCTAGTAATTTTGCGACTAAATATGGGATAACAAAATATTCATAGCCAATTGCCTGCACTTTTTTTTGCTTGACCAAATTTCTCAAAAATTTGGCATTGCCGCAGCCCAAATCATAAACCACAGAGTTTTCCCGAAAATCAACAGTTTGTAATATTTTTTTTATTAGTTTCTTGCTGCTGGGCACATACGGCGCATTACCAATAAATAAAACCCTGTAAATTTCTACTAGTAAAAATATATAAACAACAAATAAAATCAGCAGCAAAAACAGGCTTAGGAAAAGAGCCGCTTTTAAAAAGCCCATTTGCAGTAAAATTACTGAAATGGCAATAAAAAATAAAAAGAAAATTATTAAAATTTGCATAATATAAAAACCCTGCTGATTATTTTAATAAGCATGGTGCTAAAATAATCAAACAGGGTTGTTTTTAACATATAGTGTTTATTAGATAGGCTAAAATTTCTTTTCTCCTGTTACTTTGTTTTAAGTATAACAGATTTATAAATCTATTCAAGTTTTTGGAGGCAGAAATTGTGGATATCGGACCTAAGATTATATTTTATTTATGGCAGCCAATGAACTTGAAATTATTGCCTTAATTTGATAAAATTTCTTTATACTAAGGTTGTGAGAATAACAACTGCCTAATTTCTAATTCCCAATTTCTAATTATGAGCGGCCATTCCAAATGGGCAACAACGAAACGCGCCAAGGCAGTAACTGATGCTAAGCGCGCTAATTTATTTACTAAATTAAACCGGGCCATCACTGTCGCAGCCAGGGAAAAAGGCAGTGATCCTGATACTAATTTTTCTTTGCGCTTGGCCATTGAAAAAGCCAAAAGCGCCAATGTGCCAAAAGATAATATTGAACGGGCCATCAAAAGAGGGACTGGCGAAATCAAAGGCGAAGCAGCCATTGAAGAATTAATTTATGAAGGCTTTGGTCCTGGCGGCACTGCCTTGATTATCAAATGCTTATCTGATAATAAAAACCGCACTGCTTCGGAAATTAAGCATATTTTAAGCGCGCATGGCGGCTCTTTAGGCGCGCCTAATTCAGTCATGTGGCAATTTGTGCAAAAGGGAGTAATCAGGATAGAAAAAGAGAAATTAGAGGGAAAAAATCCTGATGAATTAGAATTACAACTGATTGATTTGGGCGCTCAGGATATTGGCCAAGAAGAAGATTCTTGGATTATCTATACTCGGACTGAAGATTTGCAAAAAGTCAGCAATAATTTAAAAACCTTGGGTCTAGAAAGCGATTTTTCTGAAATTGAATATGTGCCTAAAGAAAAAATTTCCCTTTCAGCTGAATTAAAGCAAAAAAACCAGGCCCTATTTGACGCGCTTGACGAAGCTGAGGATGTGGATGATTATTTCACTAATTTAAAAGAATAAAATGAAAAAAGAAGAATTTATTGTCTTGGGCATTGACCCTGGCGTAGCCACTACTGGCTATGCTTTTATCAAAGAAGGGGCGCCCTTTTGCCAAATTTTTGATTTTGGCATTATTACCACTTCAGCCAAACAGCCTTTTCCTGAAAGGTTAAAATACATCCATAAGTCTTTAAGCAAATTAATCAAGAAATTTAAACCTGCAGTCATTGTAGTAGAACAGCTTTATTTTTGTAAAAATGTTAAAACCGCCTTAATGGTTGGCCAGGCCAGGGGCGTTATTTTGCTCACTGCTATTTTAAATAAATTGCCGCTTTATGAATTTACTCCTTTGCAAGTCAAACAGGCAGTTTGCGGCTATGGCAAAGCAACTAAACCCCAAATCCAAAGTATGGTTAAAGCCCTGCTGGGCTTAAAAAAAATCCCCAAGCCTGATGACGCGGCTGATGCCCTGGCCATTGCCCTGACTTACCTGCAATCAAAAAACTTTTTAGATAAAACGAGGTCAAACTCTTGAAAAAAGGCGCTATAAGCATTATGTTTTCTTTATTAAATAAATTACCAAAATTAGAAATTAGTAATTAGTAATTAGAAATTAGAAATTTCCCCTATGCCTATTCCCCAATTAACAAAATCGCCTAAAGAATGGCAACGCTATAAACACAAAAAATTCGCTTTAGCCAGCAGTTTAAGGCAAACTTTTAAGCACAGAAAAATTTTTGCCAAAACATTAATTAGCTGGCTTATTATCCTGGCTGTTATTGGCGCTTTGGCTGGCAGTATAATTTTTATTGGTGCCTTGGCTTGGTATTCGCATGATTTGCCAGATCCTAATAAGCTCAATGACCGCGTGGTGGCTGAATCAACAAAAATTTATGACAAAACTGGCAAAATTCTGCTTTTTGACATTCATGGCAATGAAAAAAGGACACTGGTTGAGCTGGACCAAATTTCTGATTATGTTAAATGGGCCACGATTTCAGCCGAGGATAAAAAGTTTTATCAGCATCATGGCTTTAAAATTACCAGCATCATCAGATCAATTATTGTTGACGTTCTGTCTGTCTTTACCAAAAAAAATGTCCAGGGCGGCTCAACCATTACCCAGCAGCTGGTTAAAAATGCGATTTTAACTTCGGAAAAAACTTTTTCCAGAAAATTTAAAGAATTAATTTTGTCCTACCAAATTGAGAAAAAATACACTAAAGACCAGATTTTAAAAATGTATTTTAATGAAATTCCCTATGGCTCTGTTAATTATGGCGTAGAATCAGCTGTCAATTATTTTTTTGGTAAAAGCGCAAAAGATGTTGATCTGGCCGAAGCAGCCATTTTGGCAGCCATACCGCAAGCGCCGACCAGATATTCGCCCTATGGCTCGCATACTGATGAATTATTTGCCAGACAAAAATGGATTCTGGATCAAATGGTTCAAGAAGGGTACATAAGCAAAGCAGATGCTGAAGCGGCCAAGGCTGAAAAAATACAATTCCAGCAAGAATCTATAGCAGGCATTATTGCCCCGCATTTTGTTTTTTATGTCAAAGAACTTTTAGCTGATAAATTGGGGGAAAAAGCCATTGAACAAGGCGGCTTAAAAGTTACTACTACCTTGGATATGGATAAGCAAAAAATTGCAGAAGACGCTGTGCATAATGCCCAAGAAAATAATTTGAAAAAATACAATGCCTCCAATGCTGCCCTGGTTTCAGTTGACGCTAAAACAGGCGAAGTTTTAGCCATGGTCGGCTCCCAGGATTTTACTGATGAAAAAATTGCTGGCCAGGTCAATGTGGCAATTTCGCCGCGCCAGCCCGGCTCATCAATAAAGCCAGTTGTTTATGCCGCTGCTTTTGAAAAAGGCTTTACGCCTGATACTATTTTATATGATGTGGATACGATTTTTGCCACCACGCCAAAAATTTACGAGCCTCATGATTATGACCAAAAAGAAAGAGGCCCTTTAACCATGCGCCAAGCTCTGGCCGGCTCTTTAAATATCCCAGCTGTTAAAACTTTATATTTAGCTGGCTATGAAAATGTAAAAAAGCAAATGCAAAATATGGGGTACTCCACAATCACTGACAAAAGCCAGTGTGGTTTAGCTTTGGTTTTAGGCGGCTGCGAAATTAAATTAATTGACCATGTTGGCGCTTTTACTGCTTTTGCCCGCGATGGCGAAAGAGCTGAAGTTCAGGCAATTTTAAAAGTAGAGGATAAAAATGGCAATGTTTTGGATGAATTCAAGGAAAAGAAACACAAGGTTTTAAGTGAAAATTCAGTGCGCGAAATTAATAGTATCTTAACTGATACTAATGCCCGGGCTTTTATTTTTGGCGCAGCCCCAAATTTAAATTTAGGCGACCGACCAGTAGCAGCTAAAACAGGGACTACTAATGACAATAATGACGGCTGGACTATTGGCTTTACGCCTTCAATTGTGACTGGCGTCTGGGCAGGCAATTCTGATGGCACTGACATGAAAGGCAATGCTGATGGCGTGAATGTGGCTGCGCCAATTTGGCATGAATATATGCAAAAAGTTTTAGCTGGCACACCAACTGAATATTTTAAGGCACCTGATCCTCTGCCAGATACCTTGCCTCCGATTTTACGCGGCCAGGCACCATCTGATATGGAAGTGGAAATTGATAAAGCCTCTGGCAAACTGGCTACTCCTTTAACTCCAGAATCTTTCAAAATTAAAAAGAAATTCAATCAGCATCATGACATTTTATTTTATATAAATAAAGATAATCCAACTGGCCCAGCGCCAACCAACCCTGCTGATGACCCAATGTTCCAGCCCTGGGAAGATGGCGTGAGAAAATGGGTTGAAAAAACTGCCAAAGAACAAGGGGTGGAAATAAGTAGTGAACAGGCGCCGACTGAATATGATGATTTGCATGTGCCGCAAAATATGCCCACGCTGACTTTAATTTCACCCCAAGATAAACAAAACCTTGAAGCCTATCCAGTTAAATTCCAAGTCCAGGCCAGTGCGCCGCGTGGTATTAGTCGCGTTCTTTATCAAATAGACAATCAAAATATTGGCACTGCGACTGCTTCGCCCTTTGGTTTAGAATTAAATGCCTTGGCATTTGAAAACGGCTATCATCAATTAAAAGTAACTGCTTTAGATGATATTGACAATGCCACTTCTTTACAAATTGAAGTTAATTTAAAATTACCAGCTGCGCCCCCTCAAATAAACTGGTTAAGCCCGCGTAACGATGCGACTTTTTACAAGTCCAATTTCCCGCTGAATTTTAATTTTAGCGCCACAAAAATTAATGAAATTCAAAACCTCGCCTTTTATAGCCAAGGTTTTGGCTCTTTAGCTCAAAAAATAGCGGAAATTTCAGCAGTTACAACTGAACCAATGAATTTTACTTGGCCAAGTGCACCTTCAGCTGGCAGTTATGACGTTTATGCAGTTATTACGACTAAAGACGGACAAAACCTGGAATCCGGCAGATTGAGAATTAATATCTCTGAATAAAAAAGCCCCGCTCCGCGGGGCTTTTTTATTATTTAAAATATTTTCTTGCCGCTTCCCAAACTGAATTATCCTTTTGTTTAGTTTTTAACCAATACCACCATTCCACTCCCCAAAAATACGCGCGGTAAAAATTCGTTTTATTAGCATAGTCTGCATTTTTAACTAATTGCTCGGCATTCATGCTTTTATAATGCTCTGCAACAGGACTTTGCAAAGGTCCTTGGGGAAACCAAGGTTCAGCTTGTAATTCAGCAATGTACATGGCTTCTTGCGGTTTACCCCAAAGATAATCCTTAACGCGATAATAAGAAGCTGGCACAAAAAAGTAATGCCAGTAGCCAATGAGCTTATTATAGGTTGTGCGATATAAAGTTGTGCCAAATAAATCACCCATTTTTATCCCCGGATACCAAGTGCTTAATTCCCCAGAATCAGTAATTAAAACTTTGCGCTTATCCAAAGATTTAACTAAATTTATTTCTTCTTGCAATTCTTTTTTGCTCATTTTGGGGCATTTGCCAAAAAAATCTAAAAAAGGCTCATTTTCAACCTGCCAGATTTCTACGGCTTTGTTATTTTTGTAGCGATTAACTATTTTTTCTATATTTTGCAGAATTTTTGCCCTGACTTCTTTATAATCCGTACCTTCAACCCAAGCCGGGTCATGGCATTCTGGCCAGCGCGGCTGCCTTCTGCCTACTACTAAAATTAAATGGTCATCTCTTTTTTCAGCTTCAGCTATTTGCCAATCAATGTCCTCAAAATTATAAAGGTTTTTTTCTGGTTCTATTTCATTCCAAAAAATCGGGATTCTAATGTATTTCACTTTTAAATCATCTAAAACTGCTAAATAAGTTTGGCGCCAATCCAAATCCAGATACTTGGCAAAACTTTTGGTAAAAGTAACGCCATAAACAATTTGTTTATTTGGGTTATAACTTACTTGGCTCAAATAAATCAAAAAAACAATTAAAATAGCAATTAAAAAAATTATTATAAACATAATAGGTTCCCTTTTTTTCATAATTTATTTTAAAGTTATTAGATATAAGCCAAAAGCTACTAAAATAATGGCGATTATTTTTTGCATAATTTGCTTGTGGCTTAAATTTTCTTTTAAGCTCGGGATTTTCTTGCCTAAAATGCTGGCCAAAATAAAAACCAAAGCATATTGAATCGCTTGCAAGGCATTAACCAAAGTCGCGCTGGCAAGTTTTAAAGCATAACTCTGCATCATGACGCCAGCGCCACCTCCTATTTGAATGGCCAAAACTAAAAGGCCTTTTTGTTTTTTAGGTTTCTTCCAGTCTGCAATTATTTTATTTCTGGCTTGGGGCAATAAAATAAAAATTAAAGCAGTTAAAACTCCGCCAATTCTGGTCCAGAAAAATATCGTAAAATAATTGCCAAAATTATAAAGATATTTGGTTAAAACATAATTGGCTGAAAAAAATAGCCCGGCAAGTAGTGCCCAGCCTAATAATTTTTTATTTATTTTTTTCTGGCCTCCGCCTTGCCAGGAAATAATGATTATGGCAGCAACCAAAATTACAAAAGCCAAAAGCTGGTTGGTAAGCAATCTTTCATTTAAAAACAAAAAGGCTAAAAGAAAAGTAAAAATAGGGCTGGAACTGCCTAAAAGAGTAATGGCTCGGCTGGCTTCGCCTTGTTTTAAGGCCTGATACATAAAATAGGCAGCCAAAACAAAAAAAACGCCAGCAAAAAAAGATAAGATTAAAATTGGGACATTCAACCAGCTAACGCCCAGCGGTATTAAAACAATTGAAGTAATACCTAAAAATCCCACATAAAAAGCATAGGCAATCGGTTCGGTTTTATACTTGCTAACAATTAGCTTGTCGCCTATATTAGCTAAAGCAAAAAGAAAATAGGCTGAAATTGTGATGTAGAGCCAAAACATTGGATTAAGGCTAAATTTTAAATTCTCAAGGCTAAATCAATTTTAAATTATTAAATGCTTAAATTATAATTATTTTAAAATTTAAACATTTAGTCATTGATTTAAAATTAGAAATTAAAAATTTAAAATTATTATTTAATATTAATAAACTTATCCCATTTTTCATAAAGTTCTTTAGTCGCCTGCAAATCTCCCAAATTGTATCTGGCAATTTTTAAATATTCCTTAGCCTTAAAAAGTTTTTTTACATCATCGCCAGTTATGCCTTCTGCTTTGGGGCTTTTTATGCCAAAAGCCCGACAAGCTAAGTGTAAGCTTGGTTTGCGTCTGACTGCGCCATAAAAAGTTAGCTGGTCTTGTAAATCAATGTGGCTGGCATTGAATTTTTGATTATTCAAATAGCGATTAGACATTAAATCCTTAGTTGGCTTTAGGCCATGAATGGCTGAACGGATCATTAAAAAGGGAGCATCAAAACCCCGGCCGTTAAAACTGATAAATTCAGTATAATTAATAAGGCCTTGCCAAAATTTTTCCAACATTTCTTTTTCAGTCAAAGCCTTGTACTTAATATTATTTTCTTCAAAATCAGCGATTTTTTCTCCAGGGGCTTGATAATAAACTGCGCCTTTATTGGTTTCAAATTCTAAAACGCCAATAGCCGCAATTTCACCAGTCAAGGGTGAAAAGCCAAGTCCATTTTTAATGTCTGCTAAAGCATTTTCATATTCTTCTTCTAAAAATGCTTCTTTTTTTAACCAGCGAGTTAAGGTTTCTTGCGTTGTCTGATCAAGCGAATCCCAATCCTCGCCAATTGTTTCAATGTCAAAAATTAGTTTAGTCATAAGTTTTAAATTTATACCCCACTTTAGTGGGCAAAATTAAATTTTTTGGACTTTTAATTCTATTTTTTCAAGAATAACTATTCAAAATAATAGGATTATTCATCTATATCCGTAATATAAACAATGCCCTTTTTAAAGATAGGCCTTACTATCGGGATATTGTCCGCCATCTTAACTTCTATAATGTTTGGATTGTTAGACTCTCCCCGTATTTTTTTCAATTCTTTAATAAGGATACAAAGTTTCATATTTATTTAAATTTAACTTTAAATTTTCCAAAGTTGAAATTCTGGATACAATTCATTGTCGTAAAAATCTAGATCCTTATCGTCTCGCCAAACAAGCTCTGTAAAATTTTTATAATCCTCGTTATATCCCTTGCACACAATTAAAACTTTTTTTAATGGCTTAAACCTTAAAAGTATCTTTGCTAAAAATGGGCTTATGGTAATTTCCATATTTTTATTTTTTTATTTTACTCTATAACGACCTCGTTCAATAAATTCTAAATAACCCTTGTCTCTTAATACCTGTAATTGCTGGCGGATTTTATCCTTGATATGTTTATTTTCAGGATGTTTTTTATCCAAAAAACTTTCAAAAGTATAAACTTCATCAAGAGTAAAATCCTTGTCCCCTAATTTTTCAACACAATTCATAACATCCAGAAGCCAACCCTTTGCACTTATTTCTCTTTCCTCTTTCAAAAAAAGGGTTTTTTGCCAATTTGCGATGACGTTTTTCTTTGGTTCAATCTGGCGATTTTTAACAAAAAATATTTTCCCAGTTTGTGGAATACTTTGCAATAAAATATTGCAACCAACCCAACCGGCGCGTCTTGCTGTTCGTGATAATGCCCTGCGCTTTTCAATTATTTCGGGAACAAAAAAGTACTTTGGGATGACGAAAAAATTCAAAACAGAAAGGTTGCGTAAATCATAATTGAGCAGAAAAAAATTCGGGTTATTTGTACTTTGTAATCGCTGAATCATTGTTCGATAAGCACCATTGACAATTTTGGTCCCAACGGAATCCTTTTTGCTTTTCAATTCATAGTCTTCTTGGCAGTTTGCACAGAAAAAATCCGCCACAGGTTTGTTATTTCCGTATTTATCAATATCCAAATGTCCGCAATTAGGACAATAGACCTGCCCATCAACCCAATCTTCTGTTAGAACTCTAATTTTTTGAGATAAACTATCGTACCTATCCGCTAATTTTGTATCGAAAGACAAATTCATAAGGTAAATTCTTTATCTTTAAAATATGGTTTATTCATAAAATTGCTACCTTTTATACTATAAGTGTATAAAAAAAATGAAAGAATTTCAATGTCCTTTCATTTTTTAAAAATAACAAAATCCGTCACAACGTCTCTATTGCTTTATCGGCATTACTATATAAAGATAATCTTCAGCTGCAATTGCTTCTTTTTTCTCGTCTAAACTTTCAGCGGGTTTTAATAGGCAGGGGTTATTTATATCAGTCATTTCAAAAATTACATCTGAAGAATCAATATTTTGCAGACCATCAAGCAAATAACGGGAATTAACAATAATTTTATTGTCCTCACCATCAATTTTACTCTCCAGTTTTGATTTATTTTCACCGAGCTGGTTATTGGTAGAAGAAACAATAAATTTGCCTGATTTAAATTCTAAATTAATATCATAAATGCCAGTGCGGGAAAACAAAGCTGCTGTTTTAACTGCTTTGATAAAATCTGACACTCCGATTATGGCTCTGGTTTTATGAGTAGTCGGAATTATTTGCTTGTAATTGGGGTACTGGCCTTCAATAATTCTGGAAACCAATTCAACATTATTTACCACAAAAAGAACCTGATTGTCCTCAAAATAAATTTCCAGCTTATTATTATTCCCTTCTTCAGCTGTTGTTTCGCCAGTGCCAACCAGCCCTGACAAAATTCTAAATAATTCCATGATTGTCCTGGCAGGGATAATAACTTCCTTGGCTTCTTTACCTTTTTCTTTTAATTTTATTTTCTTTTCAGCCAAACGATAGCTGTCAGTAGCAGTTAAAGTTAATAAATTGTCACTAAAATTAAAATAAATGCCGGAAATTTCTGGCCTGGTTTCAGAAACAGAAACAGCAAAAATAACCTGGGAAAGAGCATTCAGCAAGTCAGAAATTTTGCAGGTATAGGGATTTTTCTTCTCCACTTGAGGGATTAAAGGAAACTCTTCTGCGCTATTGCCTTTAATTTTTGTATCCTGATCTTCACATTTTATTTCCAAAAAATCATCTTTAAGCTCAATCTCAATTTTCTGGTTGGGCAATAAACTCACGTAATCATTAAAAAGTTTTGAGCTTACAGTATAGCTCCCATCCTTGTCTATTTTGCCGCGCACCAAGCAATTAATGCCCATTTCCAAATTAGTCGTGGTTAGGCTCAAACTTCCTTTTTCAGCTTTAATTAAAACATTACTTAAAATTGGCAAGGAAGTGTTTTTACTGGCGATGTGCGAAACAAAGCCAAGTCCTTGGTTTAAATTTTCTTGGGTACAAGTAATTTTCATAAGATTATTTTTTATTTTTTTAATAATTATAATAGTAGTAGTTGTGGAGAAGTTTGCGTTCTTTGAAAAATTGCCCAATTTCTTTGAATTTTTTTGCAATTTAGCTTGTTAATAGCTTGGTTAAAAACCCTTAGCTAAATTGTTAAAACTTTGTGCACAATTTTTTGCTTAAATTCCGAGGGCTAATTTTCTCAACTTTTAATTAAGAGTTTATAACCATTAAAGAATAGACATTCCCAGAGGTTGTTCAATTAGTTTTAAAAAGATATTAACTGGTTATTGACAGCTTGTTATAAATTGTAAAGACGCTGTTTTATTTGTTCAATTTCTCGCCTGGTTCTTTCATCATTATCATAATCATTTCTGATTTTGCCAACTGCATGCATGGCAGTTGTATGATCCCTGCCACCAAGCTCTTGGCCAATGGTCGGAAAAGAGCTTTTGATTTCCTCACGCAGTAAAAACATGGAAATTTGCCTTGGGTTAACTAATTTTTTCTCACGGCACTTGCCTAAAAGATCTTCTAATTTAACATCATAAAAATTGGCTACTGCCAAAATAATATCTTTACTGGTGAGGGATTTTTTTTGCAAATTAGTGGTAATGCCTACTAATATTTTTTTAACGCTCTCTAAGGTCGGCGGTAAACCATTAAGCTGGTGATAAGCAATGATGCGGTTTAAAGCCCCTTCTAGTTCACGGACATTGCTGGAAATATTGGTGGCCAGATAATTTAAAACTGCTTTTTCCAAAGCATATTTTTTCTCAGCGATTTTTGTTTCCAAAATGGCAAGGCGTGTTTCATAATCAGGCAAGGAAATATCAGCAATCATACCCCATTCAAAACGAGTTAAAAGCCGGTTTTCTAAGGCAGGGATGGATTTGGGAGGGCGGTCAGCTGACAAGACAATTTGTTTATTATTTTGATGTAAAGCATTAAAAGTATGGAAAAATTCTTCTTGAGTGCCTTCTTTGCCAGCTAAAAATTGGATATCATCAATCAATAAAACATCAACAGAGCGGTAAAGGTCTTTAAAATTATAAGCTTTGCCATTAGCCACAGAATTAACAAAATCATTGGTGAATTTTTCACAGGTCAGATAGAGGATTTTCTTTTTAGCATGAGTTTTAGCAATTTCATGGCCTATGGCCTGCAAAAGGTGGGTCTTGCCCAAACCAGCACCGCCGTAAATAAAAAGCGGATTATAGGTTTCCCCAGGAGTAGCTGCAACTGCTTGGGCAGCGGCTCTGGCTAATTCATTGCCCTTACCTACTACAAAAGAAGCAAAAGTATATTTTGGATTTAAACCATAGGCAAGCCCGGGCAGTTCTGGACCAGCAGCACTTGTCTTGATGGGGACAGTTTTTTCTTGAGCAAAAGCAGCTGCCGTAGACTTAGCTAAATCATCTGCTTCCAGAGTAGCTTGATCCTTTTTAGAGATTACTTTATAAAGAATTTCTTTTAAATTTAATTCAGTCAGATTACGTAAGGCTTTTAATAGTTCAGCGTTATATTTTTTTTCCAGCCAATTTTTAGTAAAAGCATTAGGCACACCGATTATTACTTTAGTTCCATCCATTTCCAAAATAAAAGTGCCCTTAAACCAAGTGGTAAAATTAGCCTTGCTTAAGGAAAGTTCTAATTCGCCAAGCACTGCTTGCCAAATTTGTTGCGTATTCATAAATCCCCTCAAAAATTTTTAGTAGAGTTTTATATAAAAATAATAACACAAAATAAAAGTTGGCAAAACAAGAGAAAAGAGGTCAAAAGTTAATAAGCTGTTTATATTCTGTGGATTCATCTTAATACATAATTTTTATTTTGACAAATTTTTCCACAGTTGGTATTATTTTTAATATACTTAAGCCCAATTTTCTTGATTGGGGTTATTTATCGTTTAATTTTTTAAGATTATTTTATGCCCAAAAGAACGTATCAGCCCAAAAAAAGGAAAAGAGTAAAAACCCATGGTTTTTTAGTGCGGATGAAGACAAAAAAGGGCAGGTTAGTCCTGAAGAGAAGAAGGCAAAAGGGTAGAAAAAGTTTAACTATCTCAACTGAAAGGAAAGGACGGAAATAAAAAGAGGATTTTTAGCCTATGCTCAAGAAAATAAATCGTTTAAGCAGAAAAAAAGACTTTGAAACTGTGAATAAGCAAGGGAAGGTTATTTATTCTCCGATTTTGATGATCAAATTTTGCGCTAATGATTTGGCAATTTCACGTTTTGGCATAATTGTTTCTAATAAGGTTAGCAAAAAAGCAACTTTACGCAATTTGATTAAAAGGCAGCTGCGTGAAATTTTAAGATTATCATTGGCTGAAATAAAAAAAGGAATTGATCTAGTTATAATTGTTTCTCCTAAAATAATCAATCAGCAAGGCAAAGTAATAAACTATGCAGAAATAGAAAAAAGTTTAAAAGCTGCATTGCAAAAAGCAAAATTATTATGAAATTTTTTAAAATTTTTATTATCCAAGTTAGAGCCGTGGTTTTAATGGGTATCAGATTTTATCAAAACACCTTGTCTTTTGACCATGGCCCTCTAGCCAAAATATTCCCATTTTGGGGCTGTAAATTTTATCCTTCCTGCAGTGAATATACTTATCAAGCTATTGCCAAATACGGAATAATCAAAGGCAGTTTTTTAGGGTTAAAACGGGTAATTCGCTGTCATCCTTTGGCCAAAGGAGGTCATGATCCAGTGCCATAAAAAAGATTTAAGAATTGAGATGTAAGATTTAAGTAAAAAAAGAACGCCTAAACAAATTAAGCGTTTTTTTGATTAGAGTAGTTTTTAGGATATTTGGATTAATTTTTCACGGGATTTCTCACCTTTAATAATCTTAATTTTGTTTTTAGCTATTTTCAATTCCTGACTTAAAAATTTTATTAAGGCCAAATTGGCCTTGCCCTCATGAGCTGGCGCGGAAAGTTTAATTTTTAAATAATTATCTGTTTGCTTAACTATTTTATTAATTTTAGAATTTGGAATAACTTTTATTTTATAAATTTTTTTCAACATAATTATTGGGCTAATTGACAGCCCCTTTCTGTTTTAAAGCAAGCATAGGGAACGCCGACTTGTGGGGCTTGATATAAAGACCATTCTAAGGTCGCGTCTTTACAAATATTATTAACACAGCCAAAACAATCAATTTGGCCAGTTTTGCTGTTTTGTAATAAAACGCAATCTTGATAGCGCAATTTTTGCTGGGGTATTAAAAATAAAGAAAAAACCACAGCAATAAAAATAACTAAAATTATAAAAATGACAATAGCTACAAGCGTTTTAGGCATAAAATTTAGAAAAAATAGTTATATTACCAACACCTTTTCTCAAAATAACAGGGTATGAACCGCTTAGATCAATAACTGAAGATGGTTCAGACCCCAGAGTGCCGGTCTCAATAATTAAGCTGATCTTATTTAACATTTCTTTGGGTAATTGTTTTGGATTAGTTAAAACTTTTTGCTTGGAAATATTTAAACTGGTAGTAATTATTGGATTGCCCAGTTTTTCGGCAAGAGCCAAACAGATTTTATTAGCTGGCAAACGAATGCCCACGGTTTTATTTTTTGAAAGTACAGTTTTAGGCGTTTGGCTTTTGGCTTTGAGAATAAAAGTGTAGGGACCAGGCAAAACCTTCTTCATTATTTGAAAAGCAAAATCAGGGATGAGGGCATATTGGGCAATTTCTTTGAAATCAGAACAAATTATGCTCATGGGCTTTTTCTTTTCCCGTTTTTTCAGCTGGTAAATTTTTTCAACTGCTTTTTTATTAAAAATATCACAGCCCAAGCCATAAATTGTATCAGTTGGGTAAACAATAATGCCTCCAGCTCTTAAAATTTCAACAACCTTTTCAATTTTTTCAGGTTCGGGATTTTGGGAATTAATTTTTAGAAGCATAGAAACCTAAAGCCTTTTTAGAAATTTTAAAATATTTTTGTCAATTATACCATTACTGACAAAAACATTTTTGGCACCTAAATGCCAGGGTAAACCTTTAAAATCATAAGCTTGGCCTTGTGCCTCTTTGACCAGTAAAACACCAGGACAAATATCCCAGGGGTTGGCGCTGGATGAAATATAACATTCGGTCCGGCCCTTGGCTACCCAGCCAAATTCCAGGGCAGCACAGCCCAATTGGCGAATATCAAAATTGCGTAATTTAAAGTGCTGGTAAATTTTTAAAGCTTGCTTAATTTGAAAAGTTTGGCTGCCATGGCAATAAGTTAAAAGCGCCTGGTTTAAATTTTTTGTGGAAACTTTAATTCTTTTATTATTTAAAAAAGCCCCTTTATTTTTTTGGGCAAAGTAAAATTCATTAATGGCTGGCGCATAAAGCCAGGCTAAAATAGGTTCATTTTTATAGAGCAAAGCTATTTGCACGGCAAATAAAGGATTGCCCATATAAAAATTGGTCGTGCCATCAAGCGGATCAATTGTCCAAAGATAATCACTTGGTTTTTTATTATCACCCTTTTCTTCAGAAATAATGCGCCAAGAAGGAGTTAAAGCTTTAATTTTTTGCAAAATGATTTTTTCAGCAATAAAATCAGCGCTGGTGGCAATTTCATGCTTGCTTTTAAATTTGAGGCGGTTCTTTTTACCGCTATAGAAAATTTTAAGCAGCTTTTGTCCAGTTTTTTTGACCAAAGCAGAAAGTTCTTTTATTATTTCTTGTCGAACAATGTCCATAAGGTATTTTTTTTGTTTTTATTAAATTCAATCTTCCTGACAATAAAAAGCAAAAGAAAAATTAAAACAGTAGTAATAACAGAAACCCAATACCAGCCAATGCCAATGGCCATACCCACAGCAGAGGTGGCTAATAAAGCAGCAGCAGTGGTTAAGCCCTCAACCTGCTGTTTGTGAAAAATAATCAAGCCAGCGCCAATAAAACCTACGCCGACAATAATGCCTGAAGCAATGGCAACTGGGGAGCTGTTTTGCATTGGTCCAAAGCCTTCAACAGACAAGATCGTAAACAAAGTTGAAGCCAAGGCAATTAAGGCATAGGTGCGTGAGCCCGCAGGCTTGCCCAGCGCTTCCCTCTCAATACCAATGACACCACCCAAAACAATGGCTAAGACAAGTTTTAAAAAAACAAATAAAATGTTCCACATAGTTTGACAAAATTATTTTTTAATTTACAATTATATTATAGCAGATTGAGTAGTAGTAACCAAAACTGAAAAAGGAGGGAAAATGAATAAACAAGCAAAGGATTGCTTAAGAAAGCAACAAAAAGTTTATTCTGAATTATTGCAGAAAAGAGACCAGGCTCTAAAGCGAAAATGCCCAAAATGCGGAGGCGAATTTAAAATTAAAGAGCTTTGCATGGTCCAATGTAAAAAATGCAAGAAAGATTTTCTTGTCACTGAAATTTTAAAAAGCGCTTCTTAAACAAGGGCGCTTTTCTTTTTGTATAATATGTAAAGTATTTGAGTTTCGTTGGGTTTAAATTTTTTCTAGTAAAATAAGCTGCGCCTTTTTAGTTTGCGTATCAAAGATGGCAAAAGTGGCTTTGCTAAAAAGTCCGGCCAAAGTCCCGGGATTAATAATCGTAGCTTTTTCAATTTTTTCTTGCCAGGGTTTATGGGTGTGGCCATGAAAAACAAAATCATATTTCTGCGACTGAGCCATTTTTTTAGCCACAAAAGGCATGTGGCAAAATGCAATTTTTAATTTTAAATTTTTAATTTTTAAGTTTAGCAGTCCAGTTTGGCCATGATAAATAAGTTTTTTAAATTTTTTAGCCACATTTTTAAAACCCTCAATATCGCCATCAACATTGCCTTTAACTAAATGAATTTTATCGCCTTTAAATAATTTAACCATTTCCTCTAAAGTTGAGGGAGCACAAACATCTCCACAGTGAATAATAAGGCGGATTTTAAGCTTGTTGAGATATTTAATGGCCTTTTCAATATTAGGCCAGTTATCATGGGAGTCAGAGAAAATTGCGATTTGCATAGAAGTTTAAAGTTATAAAGTGCTTTCTAAACTTGATAAACTTTTTACTTTATAACTTAATTTTAACATTTTTAAACAAAAAGAAAAGGACGCTCAATCGCGCGTCTTTTCTTATATTTTTTAATGTTTATGTTCTGGATTGGTTCTTTCCACGCAAATGGCCTTGAGAAAATCCATGACTTTGCGGTTGCCGATTAGATTTCTGATGTATTCGCGGTATTGAGGTGTTTTTAAATTTTTTAACATGTCTGGATGTTGCCTGTACATTTGGCTGGCAGCTTCAATTTCTTTGTCAATTTCGCTTTCAGGAATTTCCATTTTTTCAGTCAAGAAAACAGCGCGGGTCAGTAAAGCGCCTTTGACGCGTTTGATTGCCTGGGGTACAAATTCCAATTTCATTTGTTCAACGGTTTTATTTAGATGTTTTAAATAATCAGCAAATTTTAAGCCCTGCATGCTGACATTTGATTCAATTTCCTGCAGCATTTTGTTAACCTCAGCATTGACTAAAACATCAGGCAGTTCTCCGAACTGGGATTTATCAATCAGTTTTTCCAGCATTTCAATTTCCACCTTTTCTTCTTCTTTGTGATGTTCTTCATGCTCAATATTATGTTCAATCTGCTCTTTGAGCTTAGACATTGTTTCAAGGCCCAAACTTTTGGCAAAATCATCGTTTAATTCTGGCAATGTTCTTTTATAAACTGCCAAAACCTTAACTTTAAACTTGGCTGGTTTGCCAGCTAAATTGCTATTATAATATTTTTCAGGGAATTTTAATTCAAATTCCTTTTCCTCATTGGCTTTTAAGCCAATTAAATTATCCTCAAAACCAGGGATAAACATATTTGAGCCAATAATCAGGGGATATTTTTTTTGGGCGCCATTTTCAATTGGCACATTGTCGCGGAAAATATCAAAATCAATTTCCACCTTGTCGCCTTGAGCAATTTGTTTGGTTTCTAAAACTTCGGTCGCCCTTTGATTTCTGACTTCTTCAATGATTTTATTAATATCTTCATCTTTAACCACAATTTCTTTTTCTTTAATTTTGACTGATTTGTAATCTCCGATTTTAACGTCAGGAATTAAATTTACCGTGGCCTTGTAAGTAAAGTCATTATTTGGGGCCAGTTTTTCAAAATCTATTTGGGGCGAGCCAAGCGGTTCTAGTTTTTCTTTAGTCGCGATTTCCAGATATGAAGATTGTACTGCCAAAGCAGCAGCTTCTTCATAAATTTTCATTTCACCGACTTTGGCTTTTAAAACATCATAAGGCACCTTGCCTGGCCGGAAGCCAGCAATTTTGGCTTGTTCTGAAAGTGTTTGGGCAGCTTTGGCTAAAAGATTTTTTAATTCATCATGGGAAATGGTTACAGAAATTTCAACCTGGCTTTTGGGGAGTTTTTTGAGATTGTATTTGTACTGCACAGAATTAAGTATTAAGAATTAAGTATTAAGGTTTGCCTTGGGTTGTGTTTTATATTTTAAATTGGCCCGGAAAGTGCTGGGTGTGCGATAGCGAGTCATTTTTTTATTGGTTTTGCGAGAATAATTTTTCATAAGGATACTAATCTACGAATTGGCTACGGATCTACTAATAAGTACGGGAAATATCTGTAGTATACGTAGTAATCTGTAGATATGTAACCAAAAACAATATTAAAAGGATAATATAAATTTTTAATTTAGTCAATAAAAAAACTCGACAGATTTACTGCCGAGTTCATAGATTGTGTTATTTTTTCGTAGAGGTCTTTTTAGCCATGGCAGTATGTCCCCCAAAATCAGCCAAAATACAAAAAAATAAGATAATATAGCTGATTAAACCAAATTGGCCATTGTGCCAAACAATAGCGCACCAGAACGTTGTCCACGGCATCAATAAAAAGCCTAAAAATGGCAAAAGATGACCATTGAATGACTTTTCAGTATAATCAACCAGCCAAAGTATGAAAAGAATAATTCTAGGAGAAATAACTAGTGCTGTGAGTAAGAGACACATCTATCTCCACCTCCTTTAATTTTGATCTTATCTCGGATAATAGCAGAGTTTAAATTTTTTGTCAATAGTGTTGATTCAATTCTAAATAAACTGCTACAATTAAGCCATGGAACCAGAATTAGCCAATAAAATAATCCAAGCCAATATTGAGCTGCACCAAAAGGAAGCCCAGTTTTATGATAAAATCCATCCGGAAATATTTTGCAAAAGTGAGCAGAATTTAATCAAAAATGTTTTAAAGCAAGTTTTGGCTGAAATTAAAAAAGATAAGCTTAATGTTTTGGATTTAGGCGCTGGCACTGGCAATATCACTCTAAAATTACTTGGGGATGAAAAGGTTGATAATGCCATAGCAGTTGATTTATCAAAAGAAATGCTTGATGAACTGGATAAAAAGGCTGGAGCCAATCCTAAATTAAAAATAGCCAATAAGCCAGCTGATATTTTTTTAATGGATGATGATGCAAAATATGATCTAATTGTTATCAGTTCCGTCTTGCACCATTTGCCAGATTATTTCAAAACAATTTCTTTGGTTTTAGAAAAACTGAATCCAGGCGGAGTTTTTATAATTTTTCACGAGCCAACTGGAGAAAAATCAAAAATCTTGAGCTTTTTAGAATGGCTAGATATTAGAATATTTGTAAATTTATTCCTATTTGGAGAAATAAAACAAGTGGCCAAGAGCTTGGATCACACCTATTCTGATTATCATTTTTATCACGGCTTTGATTTGGCAGGTCTAAAGAAATTTTTTGAGGGCAGGAATGATTTGGAGATTAGTTATTTTTTGAAGCATAATAATTTTGATTTAGGAATTTTTAGGTTAATTGGCCGATTAATTCCAGCTAAAAACCATTTCATTTTGGCTGTTAAAAAGAAATGAAATAAAAAATTGCCCTTGATGGTTCGACTAGGCTCACCATGACAATGGCAATTTTTTTATTCCACGACTTATTCCACGACTTTATTTAAACTTTCATCTGGGAAAATGGCAATAGAAATATCTTGGCCAGAGGCAGATAAAAAGGCATTGGTTGCAGAATCAGTGGCTGTGGCAGAAATATTGGTTAGTAAAAGAGGACTTTTATTAACTAGGTCAGCGCTTGGTGTGATGGCTAATTGAATCCTGGCTTCTGGCGCTGGGTTAAAAATGCCAGCACTAGCAGTAATTGTCTCAACCGACCATTCAAGCAGGCGTGTGTTTTCATTAAAATTTATTTGATTGCCATCAGTGACATTATAAATATTAGTGAATTCAATCCCAGCCGGAACTTTGGCTAAAAGCTTAAAGTTTTTTATTTTATTATTAGTATTATTAACGCGGATAATTGCCCAGTAAGAAGTATATTCTCCTACTTTTGGCGGTACAGAGCCAACACCAATTTGATCGCCTAAAGGCGTAAAAAATAAGCCTTTTGATTCCAAGCTTAATTGCGAATCAATTTTTGCATAAAAGGGATCACTTTCAATTATAATTCTAGATTTTTCAATTGGATCATCATAAACTGCAAAAATAATTGCCTCTATTTGGTAGCCATTTTCCTGAAAGCTGGTATAAGTAATAGTTGGCTTGGCATCAATTGCCAAATCAAACGTGCCTTCAGCTTGGGGTTCAATCTCCTTTAATTGCGGATAATCAGCTGAATTAAGGCCAAGTTGTTTAAGCTTAGAAAATTCGCCTGCTAAATTCAGACCAAGTTCAACATTTTTCAGAGGATAATTTTCCCCATTTTTATAATGCAGAGTAAAAGTTGTTTTGCCTCCAGGGGGCAGTGAATTATTTTTTTCAGTATTGATAAAATTTAATTCTAACTTAGATTGTTCCAGTGGTGCTTGGACAGAGGCTTGGGTTAATAAATATTCAGTACCCTTATAGAGGGCGGAAATTTCTGCCCCAAAATTTAATTGCTGCGGCTTTTTAGCAGATATTTTACCAGTAAAATTTCCAGTAGCCAATTGATTTTGCTTTAGCTCGTTTAGTTGCCAGGTTTGGTTGTAAGCTGGGCTGCCTAAATCAGAATCTCTGAAGACAAATTCTTGAGGCCAGAGCATTTTAATTTTAAATTGACTTAAAGCCAAGTCAGATTTATTTTCCAAATTTAATTGGGTAGTAAAAATACTATTAGTAATAATTTTAGACGGTAAAACCAAAGAGGTTTTTAAAACGGAATCACTTAATTGGAATTGGTTGTTAAAAAATTCCTGTCTGGCCTGGCCATATTTATTTTTATAATTTATGACTGTTAAAAATTCATGCCTGTCATTGAAATTTCCCAAAAGTAAGCCGCTGACATTAAACTGGCCATGGGCTTTGGAAGCTAAGTCCCCAATTTTTAAAGTATTAGTTTTAGTGTCATATTCTTTAATATCAAATTCCGGGTTTTGCAAGATTGAAGGACTTTTAAATATTAAAACAACGTCAGTCAGCGGATCTTTAGATTTATTACTGTAATAAATATTAAATTCTGCTTTTTGGCCATTGACCAGATTAGCCGGAGTAGATTCAACTTGCAATTCCATTAAATTTATTTTCAGATAGCGGCTAAAAATAAAAATATTCAAAAGAGCTCCTAGCAAAATTAAGACAATAAGCGCCAAAAGAACATCAGTTATTAGCAAGAAAATATTTTTTTTGTATTGCACCCCTCTTTTTTTAAGGGGTTCAACAAAGATATTTAGAGTTAATTTGCCAATTTTTTCAATTGTAACATTGCCTAATTTTTGATTAGTTAAATTTTCCACTTCTTTAGAAATAACTGGTTTGGCTTCAACTTTGATTATTTCTTTTTTGGGATTTTTTTCTTCCATATATTAATTTTAGCAAATATTAAGGTTTAAAGGCAGTAGCAAAAACATCAGGCGAAGCAGCTAGAATTTCTTTCTTGCCATCGCCATCTAAATCATTAAGCACAACCCGCACGCCTGTTTTAGAATCTTGGCCAAAAGCAAAAAATCCAGGATTCAAAGGTTCAAATTTACTATTAAAAATACGAACGTGAGATGTGCCGCCATAGCCAGCGCCAGTCACAATTTCATCAATACCATTGCCATCAATATCACCGCAGGCAACATAAACCCCGCCTTTAAAAGTTTTGGCATAAGCATAAAAGCCGCCAGACAATAATTTGCCACTTTTATTAAAAATTCTGACTAAAGGGCCGCCCAGGTAGCCAGCGCCAGTGATTATTTCTTTATCGCCATTGCCCGTGGTATCGCCAACAGCTACGTTAACTCCGCCTAAATAATTTTTAGCATAGGCATAAAATCCAGTTCCCTGGCTTTCGCCTTTATAATTAAAAACTTTGACTAAGGGCGCATAACCTCTGTTAGTGCCAGTCACTATTTCAAAATAGCCGTCATTTTCAAAATCAGCTATCACAAAATTTATACCCTTATAATAATTTTTGCCATAAGGATAAAAAGTAGTAATAACATTTTTATTTTGGCCATAGATTGTTAGCTTACTTAAATCCGCAACAATAGTTTCATCAACTCCGTCTTTATTAATGTCTTCTTTGGCCAAAACATTGCCACCCTTAAATTGCTTGTCATAAATAAAAAAGCCGTTTCTGACAGAATCGCCGGCTTTATTAAAAGCCCGGACATAAGAGCCATTGTAATAAGCCGCTTTTTTAAAATCTTCAAGGCGGCGCAATAAAATAATACCATCAGCGGGTTTAAGGGTTAAATTTTTAATAATCGCGCCATTATTAGTAGTTTTATCTTGAGTACCTTTAATTTTTTCAAATTCTTGGGCAAAGGAAATTTTTTGTTCAGCATTAGTTGAATTAACCAGACTTAAACCATTTTGAAAATCACGCTGCCAGATGCCAGGTTTAATATCAGTTGATGTTTGATCCAGTAAGTTTTTAGCACTAGCCACAGGTTGGCCTAAAAAAACATTATATTCATCATACCACCAGACATTGGCATGCCCTTGATCGCCAAAATCAAAACTAAAATAGCCATTGCCCAATAAAGCCGAAGTTAAGCCAAAACGCAAGGTTTGATAATCTTGGTTTGTGCCTTTATTTTTAGTCGTGGCATTGATAATAAAATATGGTAAATTGGCTGAAAGATAATTATTTATGCTGCCATTCCAACTACCTTCGGTTTCATTAGGAAAATTTTCCTGCATGCGGCCATCAAGCAGGGTATTATAAAAATTGGTAGTATTATTAGCCAGAACTAACTTGTCTGGCGCTAAGGCATTGGTTTTAGTTAAAATTTGGCGAATGCCTTCTTGCCATTTATTGTCCATATAAGCTGGTGAATCAGCTACACCATCAGCATTAACATCAAGAGGCTGGTTTAGCCAGGAAACATTGTACCAAGCATTGTCATAAAAAACTCCGTCCCAGCTATTGGATTTTAAAAATTGGTCATAAACTAGTTGAGGCAAATAATCAAGCCAGTTTTGGCCAGCTTCGTTGCGAGGCGAGCCATTGGTTTTTGGCGCAACACTAGTGGCATTGATTAACCAGGTATTGGGCCACCAATTAACATTTTGGCTGTTTGCTGTTTTCAGCCACCAGTTATTTTGGCTAACTGTATTATAAATGGTTTGGTAATAAGGTGAAGCATTGACAATTTGCGGATTAGTATTAATTTCTTGAATTAAAATATAAACCAAAATTTTAATTTGCGGATTTTTTCGCCTTAATTTGGCAATTGTTTGAGGCTGGCGTTCTAAAGCTTGCGGACTTAAAATTACCAAATCCCATTTAGCTAGTTGATTAATTGTTTCATCAGTTAAATCCCAACCAGTAAAATAATTGGCTAATTTGGGAAAATCAGTGGTTTGCGCGCTAGCTTGAGGAATAACAAAACCGCAGCTTAAAATTAAAACTGTTAAAAAAATTAAAAACTTAAATTTTGCCCTTTTTTCTAGAAAAAACATATAAATTTTCAGTTCATTGGATTATAACATAAAAATTTAAGATTGTCAATAACTTTAGCCAAAACTCTTGACTTCTTTTTGTTTCTATTATAATATTAAAATTACAAAATAACTAAAGCTAATTAGTTAATTTTTTTATAATATCTATGTTAGTCATTAGATTCTCTCGCACAGGCAAAACCAAGCAAGCCAACTTTAAATTAATTGTCAGTGAAAAGACCAAGGATCCTTGGGGAAATTATTTAGAGAACCTAGGCAATTATAATCCTCGCACCAAAGTCGCTGAATTAAAAGCTGATAGGATTAAATATTGGTTAAGTAAGGGCGCTCAGCCTTCGGCCACTGTTTGGAATTTATTAGTTTCTAAAGGTATTGCCGAAGGCAAGAAAAAAGGAGTTACCAAAATTTCTAAAAAAAGAGCAGCTAAAATAGCCGAAGCTAAGAAAAAAGAAGAGCCAGTTCCAGCAGCGCCAGTAGCAGCTGAAGTTAAAGCAGAAGAAGCTCCAAAAGCTGAAGCCAAAGCTGAAGAAGCGCCAAAAACAGAAGAAGCGCCAAAAACAGAAACCAAAGTTGAAGAAGCACAAAAGAAAGAAGAAGCACCAAAAACAGAAGAGCCGCAAAAAACTAAATAATTTCAAGGATTGACATCTTCTGTCAATATGCTATAATGATATTATCCGTTTAAAAAGCGGACTTTAACAATTAAGCTTTTAATCTGTTAAATCTGATTAAAAGAGTCAAGGATTTTAAATTCTATGGCTGAGAAATTTGCAGACAAGGAATTCGTTGAATTCATTGTTAAATCCATCGTGGGCAACCCAAACGATGTGAAAGTAGAAAGAACAGTTGATGAAATGGGAGTTTTATTAACACTCCACATTAATCAAGCTGACATGGGTTATGTCATTGGCAAACAGGGCAATACTGCCCGATCCATTCGCACCCTTTTAAAAATAGTTGGTGCAAAAAACAATGCTCGCGTCAATTTGAAAATCTATGAACCAGAAGGTTCAAGACGACCACGCAGAGAACAAGAAGTTGACACAGACGTTGTTGATGACTTAAAAATATAAAATTATCTTTTATAAACAAGCCCCGTTCGGTTTCTAATCGAGCGGGGTTTTGTTTTAGGCCAGACACTTGCCATATTTATTGATATTTGCTAAGTTAAGAGCAGACAATTAAACCTTAAAAATTAGATTAAATTTTATGAAAAATATAATTTTCATAGCTCTTATTTTAGGCCTGTTTTTAGTGCCCAGTCTGGTTTTGGCAGATTCAGGGTCTTTAGACCAATATGGCGGCCATGAATGCCAAAACAACTGCCTTTTATTAGGTTTAGAAAAAGGGCAATATCATTATCATGATATACCGACTGACCCTAATTATTTGCTGGGCCAGATTAAAATGCCAAGCCTGCCAGAAATTTTTTACCTGCCTTTTATTAAGCTTAATGAACTAACTAATGTCCAGTCATCAATTGCCAATAATCAGGAACAGCTTAATGGCCTAACTCAAAACCCTGAAATTGATGCTCGTTTTTGCGAGGGTTCAGAGGTTTTTGGCAAGGGCTGGTATGATAATTTAAATCGCGCCAGAATCAAGCCAGTTTGCGCAAATGGTGAAAGCATTATTAAATCAAAGCCTGAAATTAAAGCCACTGATTATTATAAGCAATTGCCTGGTTTAGCTTCAGACATTGTTACACGGGTTTATCATTACATTACAACAAAAGGCAGAAATGTTTTTACAGACAAGCCAGACATTTCAGAATTAAAGGATAAAATTGCCCAGGGGCAGACAGATCCCATGCTCTATTATGTCAATCGTTATGATGATCCCTTGACCTTAAGACCGATTAAAGAAGAAAAAGCTGTAGCCTTATACGGAGCTAATTATAAAGATCAAATTGTTTATTTTGATGATTCGATTGTCTATAGTTATAAAATAGGCAAACCTTTGTACTAAATTTTATTCATTTTATAAAGCAAAATCCGCTCTGCACCGGGCGGTTTTTGTGTGGTATAATTGGTAATAGAAAGTTTTATGAGGTTGTTTGAAGTTTTAGGATGTTTTATGAGGTTGCTTTCTTTGAATCAATAAGCAACCTAATATAACCTCATACAACCCCATATAGCGTCATATAACCTATAACTATTATAAAGACAAAACTTTGAATTTCAATATAATTACAATCTTTCCGCAAATTTTTGACAGCTATTTCAACACAGCCATGATTAAACGTGCGCAATTGAAAAAGATTATTAAAATTAAAATCACTGACTTGCGCCAGTTTGCCGGGAATAAATACAAGTCAGTTGATGACACGCCTTATGGTGGCGGAGCTGGCATGGTTTTAAAGATTGAGCCGATTTATAAAGCCTTGAAATCAATTAGGCGCAAAAAAAAGTCACGCATAATTTTATTTTCCGCACGCGGCAAAGCTTTAACTCAAAAAGATTTAAGACGTTTGAAAAAATATGAGCAGTTAATTTTGATTTGCGGCCGTTATGAAGGAGTTGATAATCGCGTGGCTGAACATTTGGCTGATGAAGAAATTTCCATTGGCAATTATGTTTTAACTGGCGGTGAAATTCCAGCCATGGTTTTGATTGATGGCATTACTCGCCTTTTGCCAGGCGTTTTAGGTAACTTAGAATCACCAAAAGATGAATCATTTGCCAAAGAAGATGAATTAGAATATCCCCAATATACTAAACCCGAAAAGTTTAGAAGCTGGAAAGTGCCAGAAATTTTGCTATCGGGAAATCATGGGAGGATTAAGGAATGGCGCAATAAACATAAGAGAAAAATATAATAATAATGTTTATTTCTGTTAAAAAACTGTGCATTTTTAAAATGTTTAAAACTCTTGACAGCTTTATTTAAAAGGTGTAAAATAATAATATCTTAAAATTAACTTTAAAAAGTTCACTACAATAAATTACAATTTATTTTTCAATGATATTCCTCCTTCGCCCCCTTGGAGCTTCGGAGGAGAGGAGAAAAAACAGGTGAATTCGATCTGTTAAAAATGCCTGACGGTATAATTTAGCAGACAATGGAATTTCCCTGTTTTTTCTTCTTTAAAAAAATGAAGAAAAAAAGTTGTTTGACAACTGAAAAGTGATAGAATCGTCAAATCATTTGAAGTTTTTAACTTCTACAATAAGTCCGTGATATACTTTAATATCACATTTTTTGAGAGTTTGATCCTAGCTCAGGATGAACGCTGGCGGCGTGTTTAAGGCATGCAAGTCGTGCGATTAGCCTTTTTGCAAAAGAGGGCTAAGAGCGGCAAACGGGTGAGTAACACATTGGTAACCTACCTCGAAGTCATGAATAACCTGTCGAAAGACGGGCTAATGCATGATAAAAATGGGGGGACAAATGTCATTCCCATTTAAAGTTCCGACGCTTCGAGAGGGGCCTATGGCCTATCAGCTTGTTGGCGGGGTAAAAGCCCACCAAGGCAATGACGGGTAGCGGGTGTGAGAGCACGACCCGCCTCACTGGGACTGAGACACTGCCCAGACTCCTACGGGAGGCTGCAGTCAAGAATCTTTCGCAATGCCCGCAAGGGTGACGGAGCGACGCCGCGTGATTGATGAAGCTCTTCGGAGTGTAAAGATCTTTTACCAGGGACGAACAAATGACGGTACCTGGTGAATAAGAGGTTGCTAACTCTGTGCCAGCAGCAGCGGTAATACAGAGACCTCAAGCGTTATCCGGATTTATTGGGCGTAAAGCGTGCGCAGGTGGTTTGTTAAGTTGGCTGTTAAAGCCCAGAGCTTAACTCTGGGAAAGCTGCCAAAACTAATAAACTAGAGGTTGGAAGAGGCAAGCGGAATTGCCGGTGGAGGGGTAAAATCCGTTGATATCGGCAAGAACACCAAATGCAAAAGCAGCTTGCTAGAACACACCTGACACTGGAGCACGAAAGCGTGGGGAGCAAAGAGGATTAGATACCCTCGTAGTCCACGCCGTAAACAATGGACACTAGGCATTGGAAGTTTCGACCCTTTCAGTGTCGTTTTAACTAAGCTAACGCGTTAAGTGTCCCGCCTGGGTAGTACGGCCGCAAGGCTAAAACTCAAAGGAATTGACGGGAACCCGCACAAGCGGTGGAGCATGTGGTTCAATTCGACGATAAACGAGAAACCTCACCAGGGCTTGACATCCCCGGAATCTCGGGTAATGCCGGGAGTGCCGCAAGGAACCGGGAGACAGGTGCTGCATGGTTGTCGTCAGCTCGTGTCGTGAGATGTACGGTTAAGTCCGGAAACGAGCGCAACCCTTATCCTATGTTAAATTTGTCATAGGAGACTGCCAGCTTTAAGCTGGAGGAAGGCGAGGATGACGTCAAATCAGCATGGCTCTTACGCCCTGGGCCACACACGTGCTACAATGGCCAGTACAATGGGTTGCTAAGCCGAGAGGCGGAGCTAATCCCATCAAAGCTGGTCTCAGTTCGGATTGAGGTCTGCAACTCGACCTCATGAAGCTGGAATCGCTAGTAACCGCGTATCAGCTATGGCGCGGTGAATACGTTCTCGGGTTTTGTACACACCGCCCGTCACGTCAAGGGAGCCGGCAGTACCCGAATATCGCTGTAGGGCGATAGAAGGTAAGGTCGGTGACAGGGACGAAGTCGTAACAAGGCATCCGTAGCGGAAGCTGTGGATGGACCATCTCCTTTCTAGGGAGTATTTGGATAAAATGCTTATTAATGGCATTTTATCCTACATTAGGTCGAGGCTTATTAAAGCCAAAACGATTCTATCACTTTTTAGAGGTTAAGGCGCAATTAAAAAAAAGACTGGCTTAGTTAATATCATAAATAAAATCTTGATTGAGCCAGTCTTTTTTGATAAAATTGGTTTATAAATAAATTTTTCAGGATGTGTGGATAGTTTGTCCCAAAGGGATCCCTTCGGGATAATTTGGGGTAAATTTTTACGTCAGTAAAAATTTACGGACGTATAGCTCGGCTGGTTAGAGCGCGCACCGTCCCGCACCTAAGCGCAAGCGCACGGTGCGGGATCACTGATGTTAAATATTTGAATTGGGGTCACTGACCCCGCACTAAAATTTAGATAAATAATTTATTGAGTATTATTAGGGCGTATAGCTCAGCTGGTTAGAGCGCGTCACTGATAATGACGAGGTCGATGGTTCAAGTCCATCTACGCCCACTAAAAATACTCTAAATTTAGTGCGGGGCAGGTAATGACGAGGTCGATGGTTCAAGTCCATCTACGTCCACATTTGTAACTTATAACTGATAACTATTACCATAACGTTGTTATTAGTTATGGTTATTGGTTAGTTGTTGTTTAGCCGAGGTAGCTCCCACCGTCGCTAAAGCTTTGGTGGGCAGGTAGTGGCTCGTCTCGACTGGGTGGTTAATTTTCTCTGTGATTACAAAAATAAAACCGAGCCGAAGCCGGATAGAGCGAAGGACTGCCACAAAGTGGTCCCTTCGGGAAAAATCCTTGGGATAAAAATATTATGCCATTTACATATATTTTAAAAAGTCTGAAAATTTCAAATTGGCATTATGTCGGAAGTGGCGATTCAATAGTTGAAAGGTTAAAACAACATAATAAAGGTAGCGTTAGAAGTACAAAATCAAAAAGACCATTAAAGCTAATTTATAAAAAAGAATTTGAGACGATTACTGAAGCAAGAAAATTTGAGAATTATCTCAAAAGCCCTAAAGGTTATCAAGAAAAGAAGAAAATAATTAAAGATAATTAAGGATTACTAAATCCGCGCAAATGCCTGGGAATTAATATTGTGCCTGGGTAGCTCAGTGGTAGAGCGAAGGACTGAAAATCCTTGCGTCGGCAGTTCAATTCTGCCCCCAGGCATTTGCGCAGAGATAATAAAATTTGTAGAGCGAAGGACTGCCACGAAGTGGTCCCTTCGGGAAAAATCCTTGCGCCTGCCCCGCACTTTTTGAGCGTAGCGAAATATAGTGCGGGGTCGGCAGTTTCACGAAGTGATCCCATTGGGACAATTCTCCCCCTCGGCATTTGCGCAGTAAATAATAAAAATCAATCTATGGGTTTTGAAAATATAAATTTGCCACCAAAAGTTGAAAAGAAGGAAGATAAAATAACTGAAAAACAAAAAATTTGGGATGAGACCGCAAAAAAAGTTGAAAAAATAACCGATGGTTTAGGATTAGGGATTGATCAAAAAATTAAGGAAACTGTAATTGCCTTGATTGTTAATGGTTTTAGTACTGATGCTTCATGTGAAGGTCATATTGAAAAAGAACATGGTCTACCTTTTCCTTGGGTTGATATTTATGCGCCAGAACCAGAAGGTTGGCAAAAGAGTGATGAATTGAAAAATCAGTGGCGCCAAGAGAATTTGAAACAGAGAGAAAAAATGCAGAAATGCTTAAAAGAATTTTATTCACAAAGAAAAGTGGATGATGAAGAATTAATTTTACAAAATAGAGGGGCATTGGGTGCTTTTAGAATTCAGAGTCAAGGGGCTGAAAGGATGGAAAATAGACCAAAGCAAGAATTGCAAGAAAAGATTAATCTTTACAGAAAAGAGATGCAAGATTTTTCTGATTTCTTAAAAGAAAAGTATTTTTCACAATAATATTTCTTTATAATTACGGGCTGTAGCGAAGTTGGCTATCGCGTCTGGTTTGGGACCAGAAGATCGTGGGTTCAAGTCCCACCAGCCCGAATGAACAAAGTGAATGAGGGATGGAGCGAGCAAAAAGTTTTGCTCGCGTTGGGACTTGAACGCCGGAGCGATGCGCGACGAGCAAATCCGGCGAGGAGCGCCGCGAGGCGGTGGCCAGACCGCTGAGGCGGAAGCCGAAGCGAGTCGAGGCCAAGTCCCACCAGCCCGATTCGATTGCGGGTATCGTATAATGGCTATTATGTCACCCTTCCAAGGTGAAGATACGGGTTCAATTCCCGTTACCCGCTTTGGATGGGTTTTGAGACAGCTTTAAGTAGACTGTTTTTTTATTTTTAAAATTTAGATTTAGAGATTGTTTATTGACTTTTTTCAAAAATATGCTATTATAAAGTATTGAAACGCATATTGGTAAAGGAGACTTTATCCAGAAAGGAGGGAAAATGGATCAATTTATGCAAATAATTGCTGATTGTTTTTTGAGCATTTTAGTAATGCTCGCCCCGCTAATATTTTTTGACCTGTTTTTTTTCAATGGCAAGTTTACCAGGCGTTTTTTTAAGCTAATGGGAGACTTTATTGAAAACGCTATTATGCTGGTCTTTCAGGGAATCGGTGCTGCTTTGCGCGGTTTATGGCGAGGAATCTGGCATGGAATTAGAGGCAATCAAAAGATTCCGAACCAACGTAACCAAAACCAAAGGATTGAGCATCATCATTACATTCATCATGAGGATGAATAAAAGAGGCGAAATTCGCCTCTTTTTATTTTTTTGCTCCTTGCCAGGCTAGTTCAAATAATAATTTTTGGTTTTTAGCAATTTCATTACTTTCAATAATTATACCCATTTCTTCCTTGAAAGAAATAAAGGCAACTTTATTGCCATAAATATTCATTTCAATGCTAAAAGGAAATTTATTTTTAGATATAAGGCGTGTCATTCTTAAACTTTCTTTATCAAATTTTTTATAACTGATTACATCTGGGCTATCTGGACCCAAAACTCTCGCAAAAATTTTGGATTTTTTTCTTTTGGCAATATATTCATCAGTAAAATTTTTGCCTAAAAGATTAAGAATATTTTCACTCACATAACCTACAAGTTCGCCAGTATAATTTAAAGTATCCCGATAAACCTCTTTTAACCCTTCTTTGCCTTCATAATATCTGATTTTTGGTTTTGTTCCGGCCGTAGAATAAAGGGATTTTAAAATAGGCAAAATTTCTTTAAGTTGCTCTTCTTTTTCTTGGAGCAGTTTTTTTAGCTTTTCTGGCTCTTCAGCATAAAATAAACGTTTTTTGCCTTTTTGGGTTTGGCCAATTAAACCCTTTTGCATCAAATTGCTCATTATATCATAAATTGTGGTTCTGATTATGTCAGCTTTTTTAGAGATTTGGCTAGCTGAAGAAATGCCTAGTTCTAAAGTAGCCAGATAAACATCTATTTCTTTATTTTTTAAACCAAATTGTTTTAAAGTTGGTTTTATTTCCATAAAATTGATTATTTTGTCGATTAATTTCGACTACTTTCAGTATAGCATACTGGCAGAATTTGTCAAGTGCAAAATTATTATTTAATGACTAAAATTAGTAAAAATTTGAGTATAAATTAAGAGTTGAATTGGCTAATATTCGCATAATAAATAGTATATTTGTCGGGAAATACTTGACAAGAATTGAAATATGTGCTATACTTAAATATCAAGCTAAGAATAGCTTGATAATCTACAGCAGTAGGTTTGAACCTTAAAACAATTGCCGGCGGGCAAAAAACGCGAAAGGAGAAAAAGATGCTTATAGTAAATGAACCTTCTGAAAAAGCCGAAGGAATTGAAAAAAAACCAGAAGAAGCGCCAGTATATTTAAATTCTATACATGGCTTGAGAAACGAAAAAGAAGTTAGCAGTAACCGCATTGAGTTTGATGTTTGGCCAACAGCCAATCATGAAGAAGCAATAGGTCATGCGAGGAATGTGGTTAATGTCAGAACTGGCATTGGTATAGAAAGGCTTTTTAGCGTGATTCGTGAACATGTGCCTCATGCAAAAAATTCAGGCGCTTATACAAAAAAAATAATTATTCGCACTGAGCGCTATGAATGTCCCTGCTGCCCAACCATTCTCCAAGCATTAGTGGATGTAAAATGCTGTGGCGTACATTCAGAAAAATGGGATGAGATTGAAGGGTTATATCTGGTTACAATTTGTGAAGATAAAACCATAGTCGCAAAAATGAAACAAGATATAATCTGGCAGGGTCAAACAGAAGCACTTCCCAAGAAAGACTATAATAATCCTAAAGCCAAGAAAGAAATAGCTGGCCGATCTAAAATGTTTGCAGGGGCCATTGGCAAAGATGATGAGCAGAAAAAGGAGGCGATAGAAAATCTGTTTAATACTGCAAGTAGCATAAAACTAGAGTAAATTTCTTCTTAAAAATAATCCCCGTTGCAGAAAAATCTGGACGGGGATTTTTCTTTTTGCCAAAATAACTTTTTTATGATAAAATTGGGGTATAAAAGGGGTTTAGAAATTGAATTTTAAACTTAATTTTTATATTAAAATAATGAGAAAATATAGAAATAGATTAGTGAAAAATGGGGGAAAACAATCTGTTATTAAAAAGACAGAAATTCATCCAGATACTAAACGTTGGATTTTTATTGTCTGCCTGTTTGCTGTGGCTGGCATTAGTTTGCTGGGCTTATTTAACTTAGCTGGCAAAGCAGGCCAAACCATTGATTCAATCTTAGCTTTGTTTTTGGGCTGGGCAAAAATAATTTTCCCCTTAGTTTTAATTATTTGGGGTTATGCCTTGTTAAATAAAAGCTACAAAATCAGGCCAATAAATTATTTTGGTTTGTTTTTATTTATTTTGAGTTTGACTGCCCTACTCCACCTTTTTATACCTTTAGATCAGGCAATCTTGGCTGTTGACCAGGGCCGGGGCGGCGGTTATATTGGTTTATTTTTAAGCTACAGTTTTCAAAATATTATGGGGCTTTGGGCCAGCATAATTGCTATTGCCGCCATTTTTATAATTTCAATTTTATTAATTTTAAATACCTCAATTGAGGATTTGAAAGAATCACGCTCAATTTTGGGCAGGATAATTTTAAAGCTGCAGATTTGGTATTATAATCTCAAGTTAAAATTTTCTAAAAGGGTAGAGGATTTAGAATATGTTGAACAAGGGGGAGAAGAGCAAAAAGGGGAGGAAGAGTTGCAAACAGAAGAAAAAGGAATATCTTTTGCCACTAAGCAAATTAAAACAGAGGCTGGCTCTGCTAAAGAGGAGTATAAACTGGATGAACCAAAAGTTAAAAAAGTTTATCATAAAATTGATTTACCCTTGGATTTATTGGAAGCCAAAATCAGCAAGCCCACAGCTGGCAATATTGCTGCTAATAAAATGATTATTCAAAAAACCTTGGAAAGTTTTGGCATTCCAGTAGAAATGGGTGAAGTGGCAGTTGGGCCGACTGTCACCCAATTCACTTTGAAGCCAGCAGAGGGAGTTAAACTTTCACGCATCACAGCTTTGCAAGATGATTTGGCCCTAGCTTTAGCAGCCCATCCTTTAAGGATTGAAGCGCCAATTCCTGGCAAATCATTAGTGGGCATTGAAGTGCCGAATCAGTCAGTAGCTATTGTTCAATTAAGAGAACTTTTGGAAAGTTCCGAATTTAAACATCGCAAGACAAGTTTAACCATTGCTATTGGCCGCGATGTGGCTGGCAAAACCTGGGTCGCTGATTTAGGCAAGATGCCCCATCTTTTAGTGGCTGGCCAAACCGGGAGCGGCAAATCTGTTTGTTTGCATTCAGTTATTGTCAGCTTGCTTTATCAAAACGGTCCAGATATTTTAAAATTCATTATGGTTGACCCCAAGAGAGTGGAAATGCCGGTTTACAATGAGATTCCTCATCTTTTGACGCCGGTTATTACTGATATGAAAAAGACAGTCAATGCCCTCAAATGGACCTTAGCTGAAATGGATCGTCGTTATATTCTTTTGGAAAAATTTGGGAAAAGAAATCTTGATGATTATAATAAAATTGTTGAAGAAAAAATGCCCTATATTGTTTTTGTGGTTGATGAAATGGCTGATTTAATGTCTAACATGGGCTATGAAGTTGAAGGTTTAATTATTCGTTTAGCGCAAATGTCGCGCGCCGTAGGCATTCATTTGATTTTAGCCACGCAAAGGCCATCAGTTGAAGTTATTACTGGCTTAATCAAAGCTAATATCCCAGCCAGAATTGCTTTTGCCGTAGCTTCAATGACTGATTCCAGAACAATTTTGGATTTTGGCGGCGCAGAAAAATTATTAGGCCGCGGCGATATGCTTTATACTTGCGCTGAACTATCCAAGCCCAAACGTTTGCAAGGAGCTTTTTTGGCAGATGCGGAAATCCAGCGCGTGGTTAACTTTTTAAAACAAAGCGGCGAGCGGCCAGAATATGATACGGCTGTTGTTGAAAAACAAACCAAGCTTAATGGAGCAGGTGAAATTGATTTTTCAGATCCTGATCAGGGCGATGAGCTTTTTGACGAAGCCAAAGAAATTATTTTACAAGCAGGCAAGGCCTCTACTTCATATTTGCAAAGGCGTTTAAAAGTTGGCTATGCGCGAGCCGCGCGTTTAATGGATTTATTAGAAGAAGCTGGCATTGTTGGCCCAGGCGAAGGCGCCAAGCCCAGAGAAATTTTAGTGACTGAAAGAGAAGTTGGTGAGCCTGCTTTTGATTCTGATGAGGATAACGAGGCAGAGGTTGAAGATGAAATTGATTCTGAAGAATCCTCCTTTGCTAAAGCTTCTGCCTCTGCTGAAGCTACGGCAGACAGGTCGGAGGACGAGGATGCTGAAGAAATTGAGAAGAATAATGAATAGGTTAGAATTAAGTATTAAGAATTAAGTATTAAGTAGTATGAAGGAGGAAACCTTGGGTCAAGTATTTAAAAGATATCGTGAGGCAGATAATATTAAAATTGAAAAAGTTGAAAAGGATACTAAAATCAGCAAGCGCATGCTTTTAGCTCTGGAAGCAGATGATTATAAAAATTTGCCAGATGATTTGTACACCCAAAATATTATAAGAAAATACGCTAATTATTTGTCCTTGGATTATAATAAGCTGTTAAATTTATCTAAAGCGACCAGGTCAGGGCAGCCTTTGAATAAGGCAGAGACCAAAGAGCAGCAAAAATTTAAAATTTATGTAACGCCCCAAAGAGCCAGAAACATTATAATTTTGCTTATTATTATTGCCTTGGTAGTTTATTTGGGTTTTCAAATTAAAAAGATCTATGAACCGCCGCAATTAATTATTTTACAGCCAGCGAAAGATTTAATCACTGGGCAAAATTTTATTGAAATCCAGGGCAGCACTGAAAAAGAAGCGCGCGTTTATATTAATGAAAAAGAGGTTTTTTTAGACCCAGCAGGCGGATTTAAAACCACCTTGGATTTGCAAAAAGGCATGAATTTGATTAAAATAAGTGCAGTAAAAAAGCAGGGCAAGGCAAATACGGTTTATCGGGAAATATTGGTGCAATAAAGGAAATTGGAAATATGTAATAGGTAATAAGGATTGGAGTGTTTTTTAGATATAGGTAATAGGTAATAAGTAATAAGGATTGGTGATATTATTTAAAATTCAATCTTCCTTTCCGTATTACATATTACATATTACTTATTACAAAATTTTTATGATTAAACGAACTGACGAGGGGGAAGGTCAAGAAAGGCAAAAAGCAGCAGAAATTGCTATTGCGCAGATTAAAGAAAGGTTTGGTGAGGGTGCGATTATGAAGTTTGGCGAATCAAAAGCCATGCAAGTTGAAGCAGTAACAACAGGTTGTTTATCTCTAGACATTGCCTTAGGAGTTGGCGGAGTGCCGCGCGGCAGAATAGTTGAGATTTTCGGGCCAGAAGCATCTGGCAAAACAACATTAGCGCAACATATTGTTGCTGAAGTGCAAAAAGCCGGGGGAATCGCGGCTTTTGTTGATGCTGAACATGCCTTAGATCCGGATTATGCCAGAAAAATCGGGGTTAATGTTGACGAGCTTTTAATTTCTCAGCCAGACACTGGCGAACAGGCTTTGGATATTGTGGAAACTTTAGTGCGTTCCAATGGCGTTGATGTAATTGTGGTTGATTCAGTGGCAGCTTTAACGCCCAAAGCAGAGATTGAAGGTGAGATGGGTGAACACCACATGGCTTTGCAGGCGCGCTTAATGTCCCAGGCCTTGAGAAAATTGGCTGGCATTATTTCCAAATCCAAAACAATTTTAATTTTTATTAATCAGACCCGGCAGAAAATCGGCGTGTTTTTTGGCAACCCAGAAACAACCACTGGCGGCATGGCTTTGAAATTTTATGCTTCAGTCAGGATTGAAGTGCGGCGCGCTGCGCAAATTAAGCAGGGCGATAAATTTATAGGCAACCGGGTCAAAGCCAAAATTGTGAAAAATAAAGTTGCGGCTCCATTCCGCTCCTGCGAATTTGATATTATGTATAATGAAGGCATTTCTGTGAGCGGCGATGTTTTGGATGCTGGAGTTGAGCATGTCGTTATAAAAAAATCAGGCAACTCTTATAGTTACGAAGACAAGAAAGAAGGCGAGATTAAATTGGGCGTGGGCCGAGAAAATGCCAAAGAATTTTTAAAAGATAATCCAAAAATCATTAAAGTAATTAAAAAAGATGTTTGGGACAAGGTTGCAGAAAAAGAAGCAATTGAAGCGTAAAAAATTAGGAATTGGGTATTGGAAAATTTATATAAAAAAAGTCCTCGTTAAAGCGGGGGCTTTTTTATTAATAAAATAGGTGGAATTGAAAAGTAATAAGCGATTTTAATTTTTATACTAATAGAATTTGTACTTGCAAATATTTGGTACTTTTTTGGCAGCAAAAAAGTACCACAAAAAACTGCTGTGGGCCTCAATGCGCTAGTGCAAATAGCATTTATAAATGCATTGTTTGTGGCGCTTAGTTCGGCCCCCAGACCCCATGGTGGAAAAAACACGGTAATAAGCGAACGGTATTTTTGAATAATTAACGCGCGCTGGCCCCATCATTGTATTTGCCTGCTTGCCCCGCACTCTACGTAGTGCGGGGCCAGCGCGTTTTTTAAAAATCGTCAATACCGTCGACAAACAAAAATTAGAGAATTTACTGTTGACAAAATTATTTTTTTCTGCTATTATATTTAATTAGTTTGTAAACAAATTTGCACTTTGCAAATTCAAGAATTTAAACACGAAATAAAGGCGCTAAGCGCCAAAGGAGGGAAAAATGTTACTATCTATAGCATTAATTTTGTGTGGCTACTATGGTATTGCCGCATTGCGAAGTGCGATAAAGCCGCCAGCGTTAGAAGATGATTCTGAAATAGAAGCATGGGCAAGGCGACATCCCTACCATTACTTTTTCAAGGGCTGGGCGGAAAATAGTGGCGATGCAGCTGCTCCATGGGCTTTTTTTGGTGGTCTTTTGGCACTTGCCTCGTGGATTGCTCCGCTCGTCATATTACTACAACCCAATTTTGTCAATCTTGCCTTATGGCCTTATTTGATCGGTGGTATTGGTTTATATTTTCTCGTGGCACTTACTTACCGACTTTATTCCCAAGGGATTTTTGCAGAATGTCAGAACCAAGTACAGAAGCTCTGGCAAAAAGCCAAGAACTGGTGGCAGTCGCGAATCCCTGCTGAAATTCAGGAGGCCAAAAGTATTTGGGCTGAATTGCAGAAAATTCCTAAAGGAAAAAAGGATAAGAAGCTTTTACAGCCGCTTTTGTCCAAAGTTGAGAAGGTAATTAAAGCGGAATTGCCTCATCTCCTCCAGTCGCGCGAGCAGCTTAACGAATTCATCAATATCTGCAAAGCCACAATTTGTCAGGAAAAGCAAAATGGCATAATTCCCGGCGAAGAGCGTTTGATGGCTGAGTCAGAAGAAGAACTGCAGAAATTGCAGGAGCGCTTGTTAGAGGTTAAAAATAAAATCCAATATATTTTAACTTCCCTTGATCACCTTAAGGTTCGCTTCTGCGCTTTGATCGGTTTAGAATCTGATCATGAATTTCAGCAAGAGATTGAGCAAGTCCATAATGAATTGGATATAATGCTCAAGTCCAGAGAAGAAGCAGATCGTTTTTTTACTGATTCATCCACCCCCATTCCCTTTACAGCAAAACCCACTGAAAAAATAATGGAAGAAGTGGCTGAATGCTTGCATGGTGACACAAGCAAAAAAGTTCTTGCCTAAAAAATAAGGGCATCGGTTAACCGGTGCCTTTTATAATTGACAAACTGGTTAGAATATGCTATCATATCTAATTCAACTCATTAAAAAGGAGGCAATACCTTGAAAATTAAAATAACTCCGCAATGTAGCAAAGCTATCACAAGAATTATGTTTATTATGGTAGCTTTATTCTCTGGCATCATTTCTTTTATTCTGTCAGGTCCGGCAGTGTCCGAATCACAGGAATTAAAGGGAATGAATCAACCAGCTGTCATGGCTTTGGCCATGAAAGAATCTCTTGAAATAACTAAAAAGGAGATTAGCCCGTTGCGCAGGCAAGTTTATCTTGAATACCAGCGCAAAATGAAAAACGGCCAAGTTCTACTGGATCGGTTGAGCCAATACCAGCATATTATTGAAGCTGCAGCCAGTTATTACAACCTGGATGCGGATTTGGTTACTGGCTTGATTGCTTATGAATCCGGCGGTCGTAACTCGGCTGTATCTGATGCGCAAGCCCGAGGGCTAATGCAAATTTACGTTGTGCCAAGGGGTTGCGTTTTGAAAATTAAAAAGTTATTTCAAGTGAAGCGCTTGGACTATCACAATCCTGCTCACAATATTTTTGTGGGCACAGCCACGTTAGCTCAATATATGAAGAACGCCCCTGATCCCCTTTTAGGGCTCGTGGCTTATAATGCTGGCCCAAGTGCAGTCAAAGGAAAAAGTTATTTTGAATTCAGCCAGCGGCGAATAAGTAAAGACATTAAGAGGTTTCCTTTCATTGTTAGCGCTTATGCGCTGATGGCCAAAGTTCAGAAAAAAACCGGACAAATTCTGCCTTTGAATCAGGAAAATCAAGCTTGGTTTGATGGCATAGAATTGCTAGGTGTGAATTAAAAAATATTAAAGGCGTCGGTTATCCGGCGCCTTTTTGAATTCGGGGAAATAAAAAAGACAAACCGTCTTGGTGTCATTCAGAGCAAAGCGTGGAATCCTGTAATGAATAGATTCTTCACTGCGTTCTGAATGATGGTTTGTCTTTTTTACGCCCTTCCAACGTATTCTTCGGTTTCAGTATTAACCATAATCATTTCCCCTTCTTTAACAAATAATGGGGCATTAATTACAGCGCCGGTTTCCAGGGTGATTTGTTTGGTAACATTTGAAGACGAGTCACCTTTAACGCCTGGAGGAGAAGATGTTACTTTTAAAGCCATTTTAACTGGTATTTCAACGGTAATTGGTTTAGCGTCAAAATATAAGACGTCGCAATCAGTTCCTTCTTTTAAAAATTTTATTTTACTGCCGATTTGTTCTTGCGGGATGGAAAATTGCTCAAAAGATTTATTATCCATAAAATAAGCAGCCGAATCGTCTTTGTACATGTAATTGGCCTTGCCTTTGCTTAAATCAGCTTCTTCAACGCGTTCGCCTGGCTTAAAAGAGTATTCTAAAACTTTGCCAGTAATTAAATTTTTCAATTTGGTTTGCATCACTGGCTTTCTCTGCTGCATGCGCACAAATTTGGCTTCCATGACAATATATGGTTCGTTATTATAGATAATGCTTAGGCCTTTTTTAATGTCGTTTAGGGTGGATAACATATTTATTTGGTTGATTAGTTTAATGGTTGATTGGTTTATTGGTTATCTGGGAAGATAAGGCAAAATTGCCATATAACGCGCGCGTTTAATGGCATTGGCTAATTTACGCTGGTGTTTGGAGCAGACGCCGCTTCTGCGCTTAGGTACAATTTTTGAATAAGAAGAAATGAACCTGCGTAAAAGCTGGCCATCTTTATAATCAATATCTTTAAAGCCATTAACGCAAAAATGGCAGTATTTTGGCTTTTCTAAGGGATTGGTTTCTTTGGGCATAATATGAAAATTAAAAATTCAAAATTTAAAATTAAAAATTGAAATGCAAAATTTAAAATTTAAATTGTCACTTTGAACTTTGCATTTTGAATTTTAAACTAGAAAGGTATATCCTCTAATTTAATTTCATCACTGTCAGATTCTGATTCAATTTTTGGTGCTGGTACTGGTGCTGGTTCTTCAATGGTTGGCAAATCAGATGATTTACTTTCAGAGCGTTCAAAGCCTGCACCGCTGCCTTTGCTGTCCAACATAATCATGTTTTCAGCAATAATTTCTGTTCTGTACCTTTTGACTCCATCTTGGCCTGTCCAGTCGCGGGTCTGCAATCTGCCTTCAATATAAACTTTGCTCCCCTTTTTCAGATACTGGCCAATAATGTCAGCCAATTTTCTCCAGGCCACCACATTATGAAATTCAGCTTTTTCCTGCTTTTGGCCATTGGCATCTGTCCAGACAAAATTTGTGGCTACCCCAAAACTGACAACTGATGCGCCAGCTGGCGTTGTTCTGACTTCAGGATCTCGGGTTAAATTGCCAATAATCATGGCTTTGTTTAGATTCATAGTTTTGTAAGTTAAAAAGTTTAAAGTTTATAAAGTTATAAAGTTAGATAACGTCTTTGGTGTCCAGAATTTCATCCAGTTTTTTATCCAAATCTTCCAGGCTGATTTTTTCCTTGCCTGTTTCTTTCTTAGGTTTTTCTTTGACTTCTTCTTTTTCTGCCTTAAATTTCTCAATTTCCTTTTCTTTTTTCTTGGCTAATTTTTCCTGCAATACTTTTTCCGCCTTGATTTCTGCTTCGGTTTTAATTTTTTTCTTAGTAATTAAAAATCTTAAAACTTCATGAGACAAGCTTAGCGCATGATTTAATTTTTGTAAATTGGCCTTAGGCAAATCAAATTCATAAAGTAAATAATAGCCATGGCTTAAATGTTTAATGGGATAAGCTAATTTTTGCTTGCCCAAATTATCATCTTTGGTAATTGTGCCGTCATTTTCTTTAATTAAAGCAGCGACTTTTTCTACTATTGGTTTAAGTTCATCAGTTGTATAAGACATGGGCACAAGGTACAATAATTCGTAGTGTTCGGTCATAGGTTGGTATTAGGTTAATTAGGTTATATTAGGTTTTATGAAGTTTTATGAGGTTGTATTAGGTTGCTGTATGTTACATATCTACAAATGGCTACAGATCTACAGATAAATTTTTTTACCATTAGTAGTATCCGTAGAAATCCGTAGATTTGTATCCATTAAAAAAATCCCTCGGCGGGACTTGGGAGCAAGAGTAAAGAGCATGAGCAAGAGGTTTTTCAATACACTTGCTGTTGCACTAAACTCAAAACTGTAATGTCACACCGTTGAAACCGCAGAATTGGGTTTCATTGGCTCCAAATGGAACCTTGGAATGGTGTTTTTAATTGTATTTGTATCTTAGCAAAGGCATTAAAAGGCGTCAAGTCTTGACATAATTAAATAAAAATGAAATTATAAATATAGAATTAAGCATAAAAGGAGGGCTTTATAATGAAACAAAAGGGCGTTGAAGTTATGGAGGAAGGCAGGCTTTGTAAAAAGTGTGGAATGCCTTTAAGCATTTATAATCCAAATAACACATGTTTTTGTCATCAATTTCCCAAGGAGCAAGGAGTCCATGGGCCTGACAGTCTTTGTACTTCTGGGGTGAGTGGCAATGCAGCAAGAGCTACTCAAGCTGCTTATCATGGGGGATTTGTGGAATAGTTAATATTAATTAAATGCCTGATAATTGTCAGGCATTTTATTATTCTATAATTATTGTTTAGAAAGGCGTTAATTCTTGACAGGAAACTTACAAAATGCTATGATAAAGTATTAAAATTTGTTTTTTAAATAGTAGTTTTTTGACAAAAACGGAAGGAGGGAAAATGCAGAAAATAATTGCCATGATTTTTGGCGCTATCATAGGAATCAGTGTTGCTTGCTGGTTTTTCCAATTGGTTTATGGCATTTTAAAATAAACTTAAATTATCAACCGCTTAGTAGGTAACGAAAGGCGGTTTTTTATTTGGATACTAATCTACGAATTTGCTACTAATCTACAAATACATCTATAATAAAGGTAAGTTTAGAATAATATACTAATAAACCAATGAACTAATATACCAATAAACCAACCTATGCAATATTTTTTTATCTTAGGTAAAAACCCAGTTCTCTCCAAAGCGGAAATTGAAGCAGTTTTGGATTTTTTAGATTATAGATTTAAGATTATAGATTTTAGTAATAATGTTTTAATAGTTGAAGCTGAGAAGAAATTGGATATTGATCTGCTGAACAATCATTTGGGCGGGACAGTTAAGATTGGAAAAGTTTTAGACAAGATTACTTCTTTGGAAAATTTTGAAGATAGATTTTTTAATTTAATTAAATTTGGTGATGGCAAAGTTTATTTTGGTTTTAGTTTGTACAGCTTAGATCTCAAAGTTCATTTAAAACATTTGGCTAAAAAATTGATACCAGTGGCCATGGAAATAAAAAGAAAACTGCGCGAAGATAAAAATCTTAATTCCCGCTATGTGGTTTCTAAGGAATTGGAGTTATCATCTGTTATTGTGGCTAAAAATAAATTGCTGAAAAACGGCGCGGAAATTTGTTTTTTAGTAAAAGAAAAGGAAATCCTGGTTGGTCAAACACTGGCTGTCCAGCCCTTTGAAGAATTTGGATCTCGTGATTATGCCAGGCCAAGCCGCGATGAACTTTCAGGCATGCTGCCGCCCAAGCTGGCTAGGATCATGGTTAACCTCGCCCAATTAAAAAAAGATGCAAAAATTTTGGATCCGTTTTGCGGCTCTGGCACAATTTTGCAAGAGGCCTTGCTTTTGGGCTATAAAAATTTAATTGGGAGTGATAAAAATTCTATGGCTATAAAAAATACACAAAATAATTTAAATTGGTTAGCAGAGAAATATGGATTGAACACTAATAATGTTCAGCTTTTTACCCTATCAGTTGAGCATTTATCCAGGGAAATAAAGCTTGGTTCAATTGACGCTATTATTACTGAACCATATCTAGGCCCAGCCTTAAAAGGCAATGAGGATTTAAAGCAGATTAATTTAATAATAAAAGAGCTGGAAACCCTTTATTTATCAGCATTTAATGTATTTACAAAGATTCTAAAAGATCAAGGAAAAATGGTCATAATCTTCCCTGTTTTTAGGTATAATAATTCAAATTTAAAGCTGGCAATTTTAGATAAAATAAAAAAACTTGGCTTTAAAATTTTAAATAAAGAAGATTTAATTTATTTTAGGCCAAATCAGTTTATTTGGAGAAAAATTTTTATCTTAGAAAAAGAATAATTATTTATAATAATTTAAAACCGCCCACGATTGAGCGGTTTTTTTGTTAAGAAAATTTCAAGTAGCAGTACAGCCAAAGTTTCACAAAGGGGTAAAATAACCTCCTCTCATTATTTCATCAGACTTAGTTTCCCCAAACCAAGTTGATGGGGAGTTTCCTTGTTCATTTGATGAACTCTACCACTCCCCAGGAGATTGGATCACCTCCTTTTTAGAAATCAAATTTTAAAGCCGCGATCCTCCTTTCAAATAATTTTTGAAATAATTTCATTTTCTACCTCCTTTTCTGCATCTTTGTTGGCATCGAATTCCAGCACACACTTTACAACGTTGATACATTTTTAGCCTCGCGCGCAAATGGCCTCCTCTCAAAAAATACACCTCCTTTACGCTAACCTCTAATTATATTTTAGCAAATTATTAAAAAGTTATAAAGATGATTGTGGATAATTATTTTGAGAAATGAAAGATAACAACATCACCATCTTTGATAACATATTCTTTGCCCTCAATTCTTATTAACCCTTTTTCCTTGGCCTGATTCCAATTCCCTATTTCTAATAATTTATTCCAATCAATAACCTCAACCCGAGCAAAGCCTTTTTCAAAATCAGTATGAATTTTTCCAGCAGCTTGAGGCGCTTTTGTCCCACGTTCAATTGTCCAGGATCTTGTTTCTTTTGGCCCAGTTGTTAACATAGCAATTAAATCTAAAAGTTTATAACCAGCAATTATCATTTTTTCCAAGCCTGTTTGTTTAATATTTAAATTTTTTAAATATTCATTTATTTCATCTTGATTTAATTCATTGAGCTCAGCTTCCATTTTGCCGCAAACTAAAATTACTTGCGCAGGATCTAATTTTAAATTTGTTTCTTCAAGAATTTGCAATACTGATTTGGTTATATCATTTTCAGCAATATTAAAAATATACAAGCAAGGTTTTAAAGATAAAAAATTAAATTCTTTAATTAATTCTTGTTCCTCTAGGCTCAAATTTAAATCTTTAATTAAAATATTATTATTTAAATTTTCTTGAAGCTTTTTTAGCAAATTCGCCAATTCTTTAAAATGAATATCATTTTTAATAGCACTTAACTTTTTATCAATTTGACTTAAATCAGCCATTATCAGTTCAATATTAATTGTTTCTAGATCAGCTTTAGGCTCAATTTTTTGTTCAACATGCATAACATTTGGGTCTATAAAGTGTCGCAAAATATGGCATATAACATCACATTCCCTAATATTAGCTAAAAATTGGTTACCTAATCCCTCACCCTTATGAGCGCCTTTAACTAATCCGGCAATATCAATAAATTCTATTGTTGAATAGATAACCTTTTCTGAATCAGACATTTTGGCTAATTGATCCAATCTTTGATCAGGTACCTTAACACAGCCAATATTGGGTTCAATTGTGCAAAAAGGATAGTTTGAGGCATCAACCTTTTGCCTAGTTAAAGCATTAAATATGGTTGATTTACCAACATTTGGCAGGCCAACTATGCCTATGGATAAGGACATATATGGTAAAATTATGAATTATATATGGGCCAATGCCCACTGAAGTCCAATAGTAAATATTATTATATTTTCCTCCCTCGCTAAAGCTACGGAGGACGAAGGTGGGCAATACTGGGTTCGAACCAGTGACCTTACGAATGTGAATCGTACGCTCTAACCAACTGAGCTAATTGCCCAAATAAAACTATTACTATAACTATAACAATAACTATCTGAATTTTGTTATAGTAATAGTTATCAGTTATTGTATGCAAATGGACCGAAGGGGGATCGAACCCCTGACCCCATCCATGCCATGGATGTGCTCTACCAAGCTGAGCTATCGGCCCATGTTAGTATTGTTAATGTTAGCAAAGGGTGGCGGGCAGACATGCCATGGAAGCGCTCTGGCCAACGGAGCTAGCGTCCCATTAATTTATTCTAAGAATAAGGGCTTATAACCAAATGTAGCTAAAATCGGCTCAATATCTTGATATTTTTTACCCACGAGCATTCCGCCAGCTGTAGCCTTTTCCTGGGTAACTTCTATTAAACAAAAGTCAGGGGGAATAAATTTTGCCATTTCCTCTTCAGTCTGGAATTCAAAATCAGCTAAAATCAAGCCTTTTAAATCACCATTAAAAACATCAATCTCTACTATTTTGCCTTGATATTCATATAAATAGCGCTGTTTTTGAGCTCTTTTACCCTTTAAATTAGCTTCCAATTCGTCAAATTCAGCTTGATTTAGGGAAATAGTAAATTCATGCTGTTTAGAGGTATCTCGCCAATTTATAGGGTATTTTTTAGTGATTTCATATTCAGCACCTCTTTTTCTGATTCTTAAAACCGGGTGAGTAATTAAGCTAGGGATATAAATATCAAGATACTCATTATTTGGATAATTTTTAAGGTCTTTTGGGATATACTTTAATAAATAAGTTTTTTCCAATTCAATTTGCATACATTGCCCTCGGGGGGAATTGAACCTCCATCTAGAGCTTAGGAGTCTCTTGTTCTATCCATTGAACTACGAGGGCTTGTTAAAATTTTATATCCATTGCCACGAAGTGGTCCGCCTTTGGCGGAAACTACGAGGGCTTGTTAAAATTTTATATCCATTGCCACGAAGTGGTCCGCCTTTGGCGGAAACTACGAGGGCTTTATGGCTAATATTAGTGTAAATTTTAAAAATGTTTCACGTGAAACATTTTTGATAAAAAAATGCAATAATGAATATTTTTCATTTAATATTAGGTAAGATTTTGTGTCGCAATTTAAAAAAAACCAAATCAATTTTTGAATTAATTATTTTGTAGAATTTTTAAATTATCTCAAATTAATTTCTTAATATAATGTAAATATTAAAATTATTTTATTTATAACTTTGAATTTTTAATGTTATAATTTAATAAAGATTAGATATAATTTTAAGGATCAAATATCCTTAAATATTTTTTATTAAGTTTATTAATTTAAAGAATAACATTTTTACTTAAATTGGGCAATAAGTTTATATGAATAAAGAAATGAGCCAAAAAACATTTTTGATTATATTTATTTTGATTGTAATTATTGGCGGATTTTTAAGATTTTATCACTTTGATTTAAAACCATTGCATCATGATGAAGGAACTTCCTGGTATTACATAAATATTATTTATTCAAATCAACCTCTAATCTATGATCCATTATTTCATGGGTTTGCCAATTGGTATTTGGCTGTAATCCCAATTTTTTTATTTGGGTTAAGCATTTTCACTTTGCGTATAATGGCAGTATTTTTATCTTTTATTGCCATTTTCTTTTTTTATTATTTGAAAAAATATTTAGGCACTATCAGTACTTTAATTACAGCTCTATTTTTTGCGATTTCACCAACATTTATTTATTATTCAAGACAATTATCTCAATATCCTTTTTTTATTTTCTTTTTATTTATAACTTTTATATTACTCATTCTTTATTTAAATAAATTTAAAAATATTTATTTATATTTATTCTCTATAGCATTGGCTTTATTATTTACATCACATGATTGGGCATTAATTTTTTTAGCTGCCTTAATTTCATTTATTTTCTTCGCCTATTATTTTGATTTTACAGACGAATTAGTTAAAAATAAAATTAAATCTACATTGACAAAAATTGATAAGACTGCACTTATATTTGCAGGCCTACTTTTTATTTATACTGTAATGTTAATAATGACTAATTTTTTTACAAACTTTCATAATTTATTTAGCTATTTAGCTTCTTTTAATTTCCATTTTGAAAGAACCTATAATGAAATTGGTCATAATAAATCTTTTTTTTACTACTTAACAACCTTTTGGCCTATTGAAATTTACGCAATTTTAGGAAGCATATTAGCCGTTTATTTTTTTAAACGAGAAATTTTTTCCATATTTGTTGGCTATTGGGTGTTATTCAGCTTTTTTATATTTTCCATGATTCCCTATAAAATTCCTTGGATTTTTATAATAGTTTTATTGCCAATGTATATTTTAGCTGGTTTAACAGTTAAAGAATTATTTAATAGGATAAATAATAGAAAAAAATATAAAATTATACTCATTTCAATTTTAATTTTATTATTTTTATTGACATTATATAATACTATAAATTTAAATTATCTTAATCCTATAAATAAGGATAATGTATTGAATTATGTTGGGCCAACAAATGATTTTAATCGTTTAATAAATGATATATTTGGCAATTTAAATAAGGACTCTAAAATTTTAGTTGCCGCAGAAAGCTATTGGCCATTGCCATTTTATTTAAGAAATAATTCCACTAAATACATTGATGCAAAAGATGATTTAAAGCCCTATTATGTTGAATATAATTTGTTTATTATTGATCAAGACAAATCATTTGATAATACAATTTTATCTGAAGTTGGGACATATGAATTGCGTTATGGATATTATATTAAAATTTTAAAAAAGATATAAAAAGTATGAAATTATCTATAATAATCCCTATTTATAATGAGAAAGATACAATTTTAGAAATATTAAAAAAGGTACAAGCAGCAAATATTAATGGTATAGAAAAAGAGATAATCATAGTTGATGATTTTTCTAACGATGGCACAAAGGAGATCCTTAAAACAGTAGAAAATCCTTTAATAAAAATATTTTATCAGCAAGCTAATATGGGGAAGGGAAAGGCAGTACAAATAGGGTTTAATAATCTTAGCGGGGATATAGTATTAATTCAAGATGCAGATCTTGAATATGATCCAAATGATTATATCAATTTAATTAACCCGATTTTAAATGGAGATTACGAAGTGGTTTATGGGTCAAGATTATTAAAAAAGGAAAACAGACATGGACATATAAAATATTTTATTGGTGGTATATTTATAACGTTAATTACTAATTTATTATACAATTCGCATTTAACTGATGAGCCCACTGGCTATAAAGTATTTAAAAATAATATTATTAAATCTATACAAATTAAAAGTAACGGTTTTGAATGGGAGCCAGAAATAACAGCTAAAATTTTGAAAAAAGGTATTAAAATTAAAGAAGTGCCAATCAATTATTATCCTCGCACACGCAGCCAAGGCAAACATATAAGAATAAAAGATGGCTTATTAGCTATTTGGGTGTTAATAAAAAATAGATTTTAATATTATCCTATAAATGTCATATTAATAAATAATTATGAATGAATTTTTTTATGTTATAATCTGGATATTCGGGCTTTTGCTTTTAGGCATTATAAATTTTCCCTTAACTTATATTATTTTTAATAAATTACAAGATAGAGGTTATGCTTTTTCTAAATCTCTTTTTTTAATTTTGATTTCTTTAAGTGTTTGGCTGTTTGGCTTTTTGAAATTTATTAAAATTGATATTTTGCTGTGGATCTTCTTGGGGATATTGGTGATTATAAATGTTATTTTGTTCATTAAAAAAAAGAAGGAGATTGTTGTTTTTTTTAAAACAAACAAAAAATATCTGATAATTATAGAGCTTTTATTTGTTGCCATTTTTTTAAGCTTATTATTTGTAAAAGTAAATATCGCAGAAATTCGCACTGGAGAAAAATTTCATGACATGATGGTTTTAAGCACCATTAATAGGAGTGATTTTTCTCCGCCAGAAGATGCCTGGCTGTCTGGCCACAACTTAAATTATTATTATTTTGGCCACTATATTGGGGTTATGGCCATGAAATTATTTTTTACCCCATTAAACATTGGTTATAATTTATATTTGGTTTTAGTTTTTACGCTTGCTTTTATTTCCATTTTTTCAATATTATACAGTTTAACCAAAAAATATTGGCCGGGCATAATTGGCATTTTATTATTTTTTAGTGGCAATTTTTTTGCTTATCTGCAAATAAGTAAATATGGATTAAAAAATTTTGATTTTTGGGCATCCTCTAGAGTTATAGAAGGAACTGCGACTGAATTTCCACTTTTTTCTTTCATTTTGGGTGATTTACATGCCCACTTGAATGTTTACATTTTAAGCTTTTTATTTTTTGCCTTGCTTTTAAATTATTATTTGGCAGAAAAAAGAAATTATTTTAATTTAATTATCATTGGCTTAACTTTGGGAGCAATATATATAGCTCATAGTTGGGATATGCCAAGCTACATACTTTTATTTTTATTAATATTCTTGGCCAAACAAATTACAAATAATTTTAAAATAATAAATATTATTAAAATTATTATTCCAGCAATATTCTTTTTTATTATATTTTCTTTACATAATTTTAATATAGTAATGCCTATTAAAGGAATTGGAATAGTAACTGGTCATACTAAAATTTCAGAATATTTTTTTCAGTTCGGACTTTTTATGTCAATGTTTATTTTTTTGGCTATCCTGTATTTTGATAAAATTTTTTATTACGTTAATAATATTTATAAAATTATTAAATTGAAAATAAAATCAATCCCCCGTATTATCAAATTAATTATTACCTTTATTATCAAATTAATTATTACTATTATTTTCTTTAGTCTACTATTAATTTTTATCATTTTTCTTATTTTAAATAAAGAATTATTTTTATTTTTATTTTTTTTATTAATTATTGCCATAATTTTATTTTTTATTTTCAAGCAAAATAAAAATTTTTCATTTTGTTTAATATTATTTATTTTGGCAACAATACTTTCTATTATAACAGAAATAATTTATATTAATGATTTTACGGTTGGAATTTATGATAGATTTAATACGGTTTTCAAATTTTATATGCAAATTTGGCTATTATTTACTATTTGTTCTGCTTATTTTGTTTACGAAATTTATAAGAATATTATTTCTAAAAAAACATTTTTGATATTAATTTTTTGTTTAATTAGTTATTCATATCTCTATCTAATTTTAACCATTAATTCAGATTTAATGGTACCAACGATCGAAGGGTTAACAAGCTTAAAAAGTCATTATCAGACGATTGACGGTTTTAGATATTTTCAAGACCTATACCCAGGAGATTATCAGGCAATAAAATGGCTAAATGAAAATATAAAAGGGCAGCCTGTTATTTTAACAAAAGCAGGTGATTCTTATACTTTAGATTCTTTTACCTCTACTTTTACTGGTTTGCCAACTTTAATCGGTTGGGTAGGCCATGAAGGTGCTTGGCGGAGTTTTCCGTCGGAAATTAATGAAAGAGTAATTGTTATTGATAATCTGTATCGAGGCGAAGATGTTCAGAATTTAATAAAAAAATATCAAATAGAATATGTCTATATTGGTGCTTTAGAAAAGGAAGAATATCCAGATAATGATTTTAAATATTTTGAAGCGATCAGTGATTTAGTTTATTCAAATGAAGATGTTAAAATATATAAAGTGAGAAAGTCTTTATGAATATATAATAAATTATGAATACGCAAGAATATCAAAGGCTATATGAAGTGGAAAATGTGTATTGGTGGCACATTGGCAGACAAAGAATAATTGAAAGGTTAATAGAATTTTATTTTAAAGAGGCTAAAGATTTAGAAATATTAGATGCTGGCTGTGGTTGTGGAGGAAATTATAAAATGCTACAAAAATTTGGACATATTTTAGGTATTGATAATTCGGAAAATTCTTTAAATTTTTGCCAAAAAAATAATTTTAATAATGTCCTTTTAACCGATTGTTGCCAGACGAAATTAAAAGATAATACTTATGACCTTATTGTCGCTTTGGATCTTTTGGAACATTTAGAAAGTGATAAAGCCGCTATAAATGAATTTCATAGACTACTCAAAGAAGATGGCAAGCTTATCATTACTGTGCCAGCTTATCAATTTATTTGGAGTAATCATGATGAGAGTTTGCATCACAAAAGGCGATACAAGATAAAGCAAATTTACAGTCTGCTGCAAGATAATTCTTTCTCAGTTATAAAGGGCAGTTATGCTATTACTTTTTTAGCCCCACCTATAATAATTTTTCGACTAGTTGAAAATTTAATAAAAAAAGTCTTTAATTACCGCATTATAAAAAAATCTTATTTCTATCTGCCCAAAATTTTAAATAATTTATTTATTAAAATTCTTTATTTTGAGGCTATATTGCTGCCATATTTAAAATTTCCGTTTGGCATTTCAATTATTATAGTCGCAGAAAAGCAAAATAAAAGGCTTTAAATATCTTTATCTTAATACTTAATTCTTTCTCCCGCATTCCTTCTAAAATTTTATGAAAAAAATTATTTTACTTATTTTTACAATTTTTCTTCTGTCCAGTTGTTCATTTGTTAAAATTGAGAAAAATATAAATTCTCCAAGCAAAATTGATGCAGAAATAGAATCAGCTAAAGCAACTTTGAATAATTTTTTAAATAATTTGAATTCTGGCCAGTATGAACAGGCAGTTTTAAATTATGGCGCTAGTTTTGCAATTTTAGAAAGCAATAATCCAGAGATAAAGCCAGAATTTAAAGCCAAACTTTTGGAAAGCTATTGCCTGAAAAATGGCGGACTGTGTTTAAAGCCATTAATTATTGGAGGAGAGAAAATTTCTGAGTATGAATATCAATTTAAAGTAGAATTTTTTAAATCTGAAAACTCGCTTTATAGTACGCCGGGTTGCCCTTGTAAGGGCGGCGGCAAAAGCCAGTTTGAGTTCAGGGTTGTAAAAAACAGGGCTGGGCAGTTTGTAGTTATGGACTTACCGCCCAAAGAATAAAATAAAATGAAAAGGGAGCGCTATAATAAAAAGCGCCCCCTTACTCGGGATTTGCCGCTGCGGGTTAAAAAAGCTGGTTTGAAGCTAAAAAGCTTCTTCCACCCATGGAACAATCCAACTTTTATAACAAAGACAGCACAGGTGCAGAGATCGTTCTCTGCAAAGCCTTAAGATTTTTTCAAAAAGGAGGGGAATCCAAAAAGTACTTAAGGCTCCGCCACGCCTGTTTATCCGAGTATACCCAGAATAACAGCTTTGCTGATTTTTGTCAAGGCTGCTAAGCTTATTTGCACTTTTTAAAGATGATTGGTAAAATAGTGATAACCTATAATTTTATGGATTTATTTAACTTATTGCTTTTACTAATTGTCATAATTGGCCTGGTGGCCATATTTTTCATGCTGAATAAAATCAGATTAGGCAAAAAAGATGACCAGTCCCTGCTTTTATTGCAAAATCAGATTAATGAAATCAATAAAACTTTGGGCGATGGTTTGGCCAGCATGCAAAAAAACAGCTTGCAGCAGCATAGCCAAAGCACTCAAATTATTCAGGGCGTTACAGAGCAATTAACCAAAATTACTGAAACAAATAAGCAGGTGGTGGGCTTTGCCGAGCAATTGCAAAGTTTGGAAAATATTTTAACTAACCCAAAACAGCGCGGCATTTTAGGCGAATATTTTTTGGAAACATTGCTTAAAAATGTTTTACCGCCTTCTGCTTACCAAATGCAGTATAAATTTAAAGATGGGGTAATTGTTGATGCTGTGATTTTTGTCAAAGATAGAATAATCCCTATTGATTCCAAGTTTTCTTTGGAAAATTATAATAAAATAGTTGAAGAAAAGAATCCAGTAGAGCGAGAAAAATTAGAAAAATTATTTAAGCAGGATTTGAAAAACAGGATTGATGAAACAGCCAAATACATTAGGCCCAATGAAAAAACCATGGACTTTGCTTTTATGTTTATTCCTTCGGAAGGAATTTATTATGATCTTTTGGTTAATCAGGTTGGGGCCATTAAAGTTAACACTCGCGATTTGATTGAGTACGCCTTTAAAGAAAAGCATGTGATTATCACTTCGCCAACATCGTTTTTTGCTTATTTACAAACAGTTTTGCAGGGCTTGCGCGCTTTGCAGATTGAAAAATCAGCCCAGGAAATCAGGGAAAAGGTTGAGGATTTGCAGAAACACTTGCTGGCTTATGATGAATATATGAGAAAACTAGGTAATAATTTAAGCACTACGGTTAATTTTTACAATACTGCCTCTAAAGAATTCAAGAAAATAGATAAGGATGTGACTAAAATAACAGGCAAGGAAACCGAGATAGAATCCTTGGAAATTGACAAACCCCAGGTTTAAACTTGACTGAAGAAATGAAATTTGATAACATTTCTGTATAATAATGAATGACTGAACCACTAAATTTATTCACGAAAAGTCACGAAATAAAGATAAATCCAATTTTAGTGTATTTAGTGATAGTATTTTCGTGGTTCAGATAACCCAAGTAATCTATGCCAATCAAACAGCAAGCTAAGAAGGCCTTACGCCAAAATATTAAAAGAGCCGAGCGCAATTTAGAGGTGCGCAAGGATATAAAAACTTTGCTTAAAAAAGTTCGCAAAGCCATTGACAGCAAGGAGAAAAAAGATAAAATTGAAGCCCTGCTTAAAGAGGCCCAGAAAAAACTGGACAAAGCAGCTCAAAAAAAGATATTTAAGAAAAATACTGCGGCCAGGAAATTATCGCGCTTGCAAAGATATTATAAAAAAGGCGGTCAGGCAGCCCAAAAAGCTGAAGAGAAAAAATAGGAATTAAAGACAATAAAAAAAGAGCTAGCGCGCTCTTTTTTGTTTTTGCATTGACAAATTTATGAATTCTTGCTAAGCTTTGATATAACTTTACAAAGGAGGTAAGCTAATGGCCTTTAAAATTTTACTGGTGGACGATGAATTCCCTACGAGAAAATCAATTATTCGCGAACTTAGGGGATTAGAGGTACAGATAACAGAAAGGGAAAATGGGCAAGAGGCACTAGATGAACTTTTGGCTAAAGAAAAATCAGGCGAAGTATTTGATTTGTTAATCACAGATCATCTCATGCCAGAGTTAAAAGGTTTTGAGTTAATTGCTCAAGCAAAAATACATTTTCCAAATCTGCCGATTATACTTCTTTCAGGCACCCTTAATGAAGAAGACGTGCCCGAGGGAGCAATTTTTATCCATAAACCGTGGGAAAACAACCAAATTAAAGAGCTGGTGGAACAAATTATTGTCAAAACTAAACAGGGTTCTTGAATTTAAGGATAATTCAGACAGCAAAAAAGGAGAAAATCATGAAAATATTGTTAGTTGAAGATGACAAAAATCTTAGAGGAATGATTAAAATTATGATAGAAAGCTTTGATCACCAGTGCATAGATTGTCATGATGGAAAAGCTGCTTTAAGTATTTTTCAAGAAGTAAGGGGCATAGCAGTTTTGGTCACTGATCATTATGTCCCTGGCATGACTGGGCTGGAGTTAATAGCCGAGATTAGGAAGATTAAGCCTAATTTTCCAGTAATTATGATTTCAGCCTATCTGACAAAAGAAGACGTACCTAAGGATGTAATTTCATTCTCTAAACCTTTTGAAAGGGATGCTTTGGAAGCAGCGCTAAAGAAAATAGAAGAGGCTCAAAAATGAGCTTCTTTTTTTATCGCACCGTGTCATCCAGAGTGTAACGAAGGATCTCTTTGAAATGGTAGTACAAAGAGATCCCTCACTTTGTTCGGGATGACAGACACGGTGCGGGGCTCTAGACCCTGGGCGGGTTTACACATTGTTAGAGCAGATCGGTTAACTAAATTTGGGTAATGAAGAGATCAAAAAGCACCTTGGGTTTGGCTTGGGAGGTTTTAAGTTTGAAATCCAAATCCATGAGCAATTGATAAATTTGTTTTAGTTTTTCCAAAGTAAAATTTTTCACTTGCCATAAAGCTTTTTGCGCCACAAAAGGATGGATGCCGATTTCTTTGGCAATAATATCTTTGGTCATGCGCGGATGCTCATTAAGCAAATCCTTGATTTCCAGTAAAATTCTAAACTGGCGGATAAGCATGGCTAGCAAATATATTTCATCCGTTTCTAAATTAAACTGGTCTGACATTAATTTTAAGGCCAGTTTTTTATTGTTATTACCTAGCGCATCAACCAGATTGAAAATATTGTCATCAAACTTGGCTTTAACTAGTTTTTCAATATCAATAGTAGTGATTGGCTTGTCTTGGCAATAATTTAGCAGCTTGGTAATTTCATTTGACATTTGCCAAAGGTCATTGCCAACTGTGGCAGCTAAAAAACTAATGGCCTGGTTATCAATTTTCCCGCCTTGTTTTTCAATTTCTTTTTTAACCCAGGCATTGAGCTGGGCTGGTTTTAAGAGTTCAAATTTTTCAGCTAATTTTTCTTTGGCTAAGCGGGTCCAGAGTGCGTTTTTTGATTTATTTTCAGGATAATCAATGCTTTCCCAAAAAACCAGAATGTTTTCATCTTGGGCATTTTGGTCCGTCTGATTTAAAAGTTCTACGATTTCTTTCTGGATTTCTTTGGATTTATTTTCGGAAATTAAATTTTTAATAATGACCATTCTTTTGCGCGCCAAAAAAGGGCTGGCTTTGACCTGCTGGTTAAATTCTTCAAATTTAAGCTTGTCGCCATCTAAGGTGGTTAAATTTAAACCAGCGCTATCAACTTCTTTGAGGAATTTGGCTTTGATTTGGTTGAGCTTCTGATTTGAACTGTAGGTGTCCTCACCGTATAGAAATATAATCATAAGTGCATTGTTCTTGGTTAGTACACTGCAAATTTACAAATCTTGTACTAATTTAAAAATTATTTATGAGGTAAAGATTTGAGAGTTTGTTTAATAGTAAGAGTTAGGAAATAATATAATTTGAGCTCTCAAATCGGGATATAGGAGAAATTTTTGTATATTTGTAAAGGATTTGTAATTTGTAGGTGCCAATTAGTTTTATTTTAACATAATAAGAAAATAAAGAAACCCTTGACAAAATCACCAAAATATGCTAAGATTAGAGTTATCGAAATGGAGGTTTCGATTCTGTGTGCAGAGAGCTTTGCTCTCAAAAATGAGCAGCTTTCTGCGCACTAAAAATATATCTGTCGGCACAATGTTGCCGGCTTTTTTTAATTTTAAAAGCGCCAAATGGGGGGTTATAGGAAAATAGAGGTTCGGCCTCCAAATTGGAGGCCGAACCTCTTGTAATTATTTGGCGCGAGGTTATTTTGCTTTGCTGACGCCCCAGACAATTTGCCAAATATATTTTAAGCTTGCGGCAAGTTCTGTGCTTTCAATGATAAGGCCATAACTTTCTCTAGCCGAAGAAGTAATGGCAATCTTATTATCATAAATGTTTATATTAACAAAAAAATCCTTATTTTCTGTGGGAAAAAATCTTAAATCACGAAAAAATTCTTTGCCGCCCTGCCATTCTTTGATTAATATTTCCTTGCTTTTTACCCTGATCGCATTAACTTGAACTTTTTTTTGAATACGTCTTTTTACCCAATTGGCAATATATTTTTTACCTAATAAATCTACTTCATCTTTAATTGAACCAAAATAATCAATCGGACTTTTAGCAGTTAATAAATCTTCATAAATTAATTTAACACCCTCAACACCTTCATAATATCTGATTTTGGGTTTTTGAATTGATTTACTGGCTAAAAATTTAAGGTCAGGCAAAAGCTGCTTAATGGCCTGTGTTTGTTTTTCCAAAATTAATTCCAAGGTTTCCGGGGGAGCGGCATTATAGAGCTTTCTTTTGCCACTAAAAGTCGTGGTAATAAAGCCTTGTTTAGACATTGGTTCAATAAATTCATGTATAGTGGTTCGTTTAATGCCTGATTTAATGGCCAAATCAGCTATTGTGGTTGGCCCAACTTCTAAAGCTGTCAGATAAACCTGGGCTTGTTTGGGATTTAATCCCAATTGTTTTAATAGTTCAATTTGTTCCATATAGTAATTAGTTTAATTATTGACGATTTTATCGTCATATTTAGTATATCATAACTTTTTGGCTAAGTCAATAGCATTTATTTTATGGCTAATTGACGAGAAAATTAGCAATTTATAAAAATTTTAAATTTAATGACGGAATACTTGACAAAGTTTTTAAGATATGCTATACTGTTATATTAAGCTGAAAAGTTTAATAACCTACAGCGGTAGGTTTGAACCTTAAAACTAGCCGGCGGGCTAAAAACGCGAAGGAGAAATTTAAAATGATAAAAAAAGAAACTTGCAAGGTAAGGCTTGTTCAGAAGGAAATTGAGTTGGTATTAGTTAAATTTAATCAAAATGTATTATCTGACGAAGTTCTAACTTACTTAAAGTTAGAAAATCTTACACCAGGGCGATTCGAACATTTAGTCGCATTTAGTTTATCAGATCCTTATCTAGATGCAGATTTAACTCCAGGATCAATAATTAGTCTGGGTTCGATCTATTTTGATTCAAAAGGTACACGTGAATGTCCTTGTCTACTCGGTGGAACCTTTGATCATCGTAAATATGATGATCTCTGGGAAGATTACTGGACATTTTTGGCTGTTTGTCAATAAAAACAGGGGAATAAGCTAACAACTTATTTCCCACCTAAATTCAGAATTTCTTCAGTAGAAGAAAAACTGAAACATAGGTAACTAATAATCTTTGGTTCTTTAAAAATTAAAAAAGGAGAGAAACATGATACTTCATAATCGTGACTTTTCATTTGTCCAAAATACGATCAACGAAATGTGGAAGCAATTCAAAGAGGCGGTGCTTAAACTCGTAAACAACAATAGAGAATTGAGTGATATACTTGAAACAAAAAACCCGTCGTGGGAAGCAGCTGAAATCATCGTATCTCTTGAGCCGAAGGTTTATAAGACCTACAAAGTTGTTATAGATTATGAAAAATCTTTTACTGAGATGAAAGAATTGGGCAAATACGATTATTCCGAATGTTGGGTTAATGACAGAAATTACCCAATTATGGGCATCGGACAGCATAGGCTAGAGATGGTGTTGGTTCATCTAAATCGATTTGCGTCAATAAGAGAAGTAGAGTACTATCTTATGCGACAAAAGTTGACGCCCGCTAAATTAGAACATCTGCTTGCTTTTGGCGCAGCCTACCCTGAATTGCAAAGACAGTTTCCCATAGTCGCTATCGGATCAGTGTGGATGCATGATATTCAAAGTTATTTTTGCCCATCTCTGAACTATAATGATCGTGGGCGGGTTATCGACCACCATTGGTTTTATTACAGTCCCCAGTGTTTTGATGCCACTTGTCACTTTCTGGCAATCCGCAAGGCAGCCTAATATAACAACTTAACAACAACAAATCCCCGTTACAGAATAAAATCTGGCCCACCTTCGCTCCTATGGAGCTACGGTGGGCAGGCGGGGATTTTTTAATTTGAGAACGCCAAATGGGAGGTTTTAGGTAAATAGAGGTTCGGCCTCCAATTTGGAGGCCGAACCTCTTGTAATTATTTGGCGCGATTATTTAATTGAATTCCAGCACAAATTGAAAATCATTTTCATGGTATTGGCAATGGGCTGTGATTCAATGATGACCCCGATTTTTTCCTTGTATGAAGTTAAGGCAATTTTATTGTTATAAATATTTATTTCAGTTTGAAAAGGATACATTTTATTGGAAACAATTTTTGTTTTTCTTAATTGTGAATTATCTTTCTTCTTCCATTCCCATGATTTAGGTAAATCTGGCACTATCATTTTTAGAAAAATTTTATTTTTGATGCGTCTTTCAACTAATTCCGGGTCATATTTTAAAGCCAGATCAAATTGCTCATGATTAGCAAATTTTAAAACTTCTTTATGGGCAGTTAAATAATCTCTAACTACCCGATAAATTCCTTCATCTCCTTCATAAAATTTTATTTTGGGCTTTTTTATAGATAAATTATTCAAGGCATTTAAATCAGGCAAAATAGATTTAAGCAAATCTTCCTTATTCTTAATTGAATTCATTAATTCACTGGGTTCAGAGGCTACATAAAGAACCTTTTTCTTTTTGCTTGTTTGGGTAATTAACTCCTTTTTAATCAATTCTTCAATAATATAGTAAATTGAGGCTCGATTAACGCCTGATTTTTTGGATATTTCTAAAATAGAGGAGGGGCCTAGTTCAAGGCAGGCCAGATAAACCCTGGCCTCTTTGTCATTTAACCCAAATTGGGTTAAAACTTGATTTAAGAGCATATTTTTAAGGGTTAGTTTATATTAAAATGTTGAAAAAGTTAACAACATTATATATAAGTATTATAGCAAAATTAAAGGGATAAGTCAATAGTGTAATAATTTTATGTTAGAACTATTGACAAAATTATAAATATATGCTATACTGTTATATTAAGCTAAAAAGCTTGATAACCTGCAGATGTAGGTTTGAACTTTAAAAAGTAAAAGGAGAAAGTCATGAATGATAGAGAAATTTGGGAAATGCAAAAAGAACTTAAAGAAAAATTTTTCGGCCGGTTCTATCAGGTATTCCTGAATAACGGTGGGAGCAATGAATCATTATTGGGATTATCCAAAGATGAAAAGGCGCTTGATAGTCTAGTATCAAAATTAACTTTTCAGATGTTGGATAATGAAAAAGAAGCACGAAATGCTGCAGAACAAAATGTACGCAATTTACCAATATGGAAAGTTATAAAAAAGATGGATGGCGATATAATGCAATTACTTTGGGGAATAAAAACAACTGATTGTTTTGGTGATACAAGAACATTAAATCACATAGAACATCTTATATCCCAAGAGGAATGCAAAGAAATCGAGATAAAAATTGTTAAAATTTCCGTCACAGAATTGGGCTTTCCATTTGGTACATCCGCAGAAAAGATCTTTCAAAGAGGGCGAGAATTGGGGCTTGAATTAATTCCGGTTGAATTTGTTATTTGGTTTCGTGCGCAATATACTGACCAACCGGATGGCGAAATACTAAATATAGTTTCAAAGCCATTCTTTTGCGCAGAAGGCAGATGTGATGAGGTTTTCCAAATACAAAATTTGGTGGGATCTTGTCACTCCGGACATTATCTCTCATCACATAATATGTATAGAATTTGTGAAGCTAATGAGATATGGGTTTTCAAGCGCCCATAGTTCTCTATTAACCCGTCAAGGCCAATGCCCGAAAATCGAGGCAAGCCAAGGCGGGTTTTTCTTTTGGAAAATAAAAAATCGGTTTAGAAAGGAGTTTACCCTTTAGGGTTTTAGCTAAAAGACTAAAGTCTGAACTCCGGAACTGCCGATTTTTTTATTTTAGTTCCCCCCAATTATTGCCAACTTCCACATCAACTTTAATCGGGCATTTGAATTTGTAAACATCTTCCATTTCTTTTTTGACAAAGTCAGCGACTTTTTGAGTTTCTTTTTCAGGAACTTCAAAGACCAGTTCATCGTGGACCTGCAAAATCATTCTGGATTTGGGGGATATTTGCGAGAGTTTATTATTTATTTTAATCATGGCCATTTTAATTAAATCAGCAGCTGTGCCTTGGATAGGCATGTTAATGGCCATGCGTTCCGCCGCCGCGGCAATGTTGGGTACGCCTGAATGGATGTCAGGTAAGTACCTGCGGCGGCCAAACATTGTTTCCACATAACCTTTATCTCTGGCAAATTCTTTGGTTTCTTCAATGTATTTTTTAATATTAGGAAATGCCAGAAAATATTTATCAATAAAATCCTGGGCCTCATCGCGGGTAATTTTTGTTCTTTGAGCCACGCCTGAAGCACCCATGCCATACATAATGCCAAAATTAATTTCTTTGGCACTGCGCCTGATTTCCTTAGTCACTTCTTCTGGCTTTAAGCCATGAATTTTTGCTGCAGTTATAGTATGAATATCCTCGCCTTGTTTAAAAGCTTTAATCATATTCTGGTCATTGGCTAAAGAGGCCACGATTCTTAATTCAATCTGCGAATAATCAGCAGCTAATAGTTTATAACCCTTTTCCGCAATAAAAGCTTTTCTGACTTCCCGGCCTAAAGCAGTTTTAATTGGGATATTTTGTAAGTTTGGCTCTGAAGAAGATAAGCGGCCAGTGGCAGTAATGGTTTGATTAAAGCTGGTATGGACTCTGCCTGTTTGTTTTTCAATTAATTGGGGTAGAGCATCAATGTAGGTATTTTTTAATTTGCTTAATTCACGGTAATCAGAAATTAAATCAATAATTTTATGCCTGCCTTTGAGTTTTTCCAAAGAAGCAGCATCAGTAGAAAAGCCGGTTTTAATTCTGCCAATGCCAGCTGTTGAGATTTGCAATTTATCAAAAAGAATTTCTTTGAGTTGCAAAGGTGAGGAAATATTAAATTCAGATCCTGCTAATTTGTAGATATTTTTAGAAACAGCATCAATTTGTTTTTGAATCTTTTTAGAAAAGGTTTTTAAATATTGAGGATCAATTTTAATTCCGTCTTGTTCCATGGCAATTAAAACCGGTATAAGTGGCATTTCAATTTCCTCAAATAGCTTTACAAACTTTTCACTTTTCAACTTTGTACTTAATAAAAGATACAAACGCCAGGTATAATCCGCATCCTCGCAAGAATATTCAGCTAATTTTGGTAATGGCACTTGAGTTATTGGCATTTTTTTATTATTTGTTAGATCAGAAAATGAAATCATCTGGTGCCCCAGTTCAGTAAAGGCCAAATTATCCAAGCTATGGGCGCGGGAGCCAGGATTTAAAACATAAGAAGCAATCATGGTATCAAAAGCCAGATTATTTACTTCTAGGCCTTGATTAATTAACATTTCAGAATCAAATTTAAGATTATGTCCGATTTTGGTAATTTTTTTATCAGCAAAAATTGGCTGTAATTTTTTTAGCCAGGTTTGATTGATTTTTATTTCTTCAAATAAACCTTCGCCTTTGACCTGGGCAATAGGTAAATAATATGCTTGACCTTCTTCCCAGCAAAAGCTGATGCCGAGAAGTTTGGAATTAAAAGGATCTAAGCCAGTCGTTTCCGTGTCAAAACAAAATTCTTTTTGTTTTTTAAGTTCTTTGATGAATTCATCTGCTTCTTTTTCGGTTTGAATTAATTTATACTCTGCATTTGTGGGCGAAACGCCGGCGTTTCGCCTGCCAGGAGAGGAAGGTTCTTCTTGTCTTGTTGTTGCTCCGGGCAATTTATTTAACAAACTGGTAAATTGATAACTTTGAAAAAGATTGATTAAGCCCTGTCTGTCATAAGGCTTGATTTTGGCATCTGACAATTTAAATTTAATGGGAGCGTCCAAAACAATGGTTGCCAGTTTCTGGCTTAAATAGGCCTCATCTTTATGTTCAATTAATTTTTGGCGTACTGAATCAGAAATTTTTTTACTTTGGATATTTTTATAAAGGTTATCTAAAGTTTTAAATTGTTTCAGTAAAGTAATGGCAGTTTTTTCACCAATGCCTTTAACGCCAGGAATATTATCAGAAGGATCGCCTTTGAGCGCTTTATAATCAATCATTTGGTTAGGTTTTAAGCCATCGTATCTTTGTTTAACATTTTTTTCATCATAAATAATTGTGTCAGAAATGCCGCGCTTTAAGGAATAGACTTTAGTATTGTCATCAATTAACTGCAAAGTATCAAGATCTCCAGTCACAATAATGGTTTCAATTTTAGGAATATTTACTTCAGCAGTATGAGCAATTGTGCCAATAACATCGTCAGCTTCATAATTTTCCAGTTCATAAATTGGCACTTTAAATAATTTTAAAACCTCTTTGATTTTAGGGATCTGGTCATATAGTTCTTGCGGCGCTTTGACGCGCGTGGCCTTATATTCTTTATAAATTTCATCGCGAAAAGTTTTTTTGGCTTTATCAAAGGTAACAGCTACATAATCTGGCTTAATATCTTTGAGCGCTTTTAAAAAAATAGTAGTAAAGCCATAGACAGCATTAACCAGTTCGCCAGTTTTAGTGGTAAGCGGTGGCAAGGCATGAAAAGCGCGGTGGACAAGTGCATTGCCGTCGATTAGTATAAATTTTTGTTTGGTCATAGTATAAGGCGGTTAGCAACCGCCTAAAATTATTCATACATTTTGCCAAGGTAAGGACGTTCATCGTAATCGCAAAAATCAATGTCAAAGTAATCCCTTTCCACAAATTCAAGAAAATTGTGGTAAGGAAAATCCTTGGGCAGAATGTTAAGATGTTTTTTAGAATTGTAAAACAGATAGGACAAATGATTAAAGAAATCATCAATATTTTCAATTTCTCTTATGACATGGTCCATTGTGCCTCTCATCCAAATATGTGGCAACTTTATATTAAATTTTTCTTTGATTTGTTTAGATGAATATTTTTTAAAGTCTCGTAAAAAATTTGTTAAATCTCGAGCATTAATAATTTTTAATAAAAGATGAATATGCGTTGGCATTATTGTATATGCGATTAGTTTTTCTATCTTTTGTGAATAGAATTTTAGTTCATTTATAAGAAATTCGGGGATACCTGCTCGATGTAAAAAGTTATATTTATCAAAGGTATTAAAAGTTAAAAAATAAGTCGAATTATCTAGTTTGTAGCGTGGCGGTTGTTTAGAAAATTCCATAAAAATAAATTATTTATGCGATTACTAATCGCATTGTACAGTTAAGTATATTTTATCACCTTTTTTAGCTTTTAAAAAGGTGCTTATTTTGTTAAAATAAAGACATGCTAAACATCAAAACCTACCAAGATTTTGCCAAATTTTTAGAAAAAAAGCTCAAGCCCCAAGGGGCTGTTTTTGCAGTTGGCATAACTGCTTTTATGCGTTTTTTCCCAGCTTTGTTTTTGCAGAATTTCAAAATCATTACTTTTAAAGATTCCAAGGACAATAAGGTTTTGGAAAAATACGCAGAGATTTTTTGCTTAAAAAAGAGAAAGCCAGGCATTAAGTTGAGATTTAGCAATGCCAACAATCTTTTGCGCAATAAAACAGTCAGAAATTATATTTCCGGCTACAGGGGTAATAAAATTTTATTCTTATACCGATCCAATAATAATATCCAGAATGCAGTTAAAGATTTAGGCGTAAAAATAATTGCTAATAAGTCAAAAATCAATAAAATTTTTGAAAACAAAGCGAATTTTAGAAAAGTTATGGATAAAGTCAAAATAAAACCGATTTTTGGTAAAACCTTTGAATTCGGGGAATTTAATAGCCAGGATTATAAATTTTTTAAGAAAAAGTATGGTCCAAAATTTGTGATTCAGTTGCCGGATTTTATGCTAGGAGGCGGCAAGGGTACTTTATTTATAAAGGGTGAAAAAGATTTTAAAAAATTTAAAGCGCAGATTAAAGAGGGCAAATATAAAGGCAAGATTTTGACTGTAGTTAATATCACAAAATTTATTGAGGGTATAAGCTGCAGTGTGGTTTGTTGCGCCACAAAATACGGGACTTTGGTTTCAAAAATCCAAAGGCAAATAATTGACATCCCACAAATTATTTCTCCTAAAAAAGGCAATGGGCTTTTTTGCGGCCATGTTTTTGGGCCAGAATTTAGTCAGCAAATTGTCAAACAATCACAAGAAATTGCTGCCAAATTAGGTAGATATATGTACAAATCTGGTTACAAGGGAATTTTTGGCATTGACTTGATTGTTAATGAAAAACAAAACAAGGTTTATTCAGTAGAATGTAATGCGCGTTATACTGGCGCTTTTCCCATGCTTTCCATGATTCATTTAAAATACAAAATTATACCCTTGGATCTTTTTCATTTTTTAGAATTCTTAGAAATTCCTTACAAAATTAATGTTGCGCAATTAAATCAAATGTACCAAAAATCTATTTCTGGCAGCCATATAGTTTTGTCTAATACTAAGGAGCATTCTTTGAAAGTAAAAAAAGAGCTGGAGGTTGGCGTTTATAATTTTAATGCCAAAAATAAAAAAATTACTTTTAAAAAAGAAGCAATATTTTATGAGGATTTAGTAAGTGATAATGATTTTATTTTAGTTGATGGCGTGCCGAAAAAAGGCGCGGAAATAAAAAAATGGAGCCGCTTGGCCCGCATTTGTCATGTTTTATTTAAAGGTGATATTTTAAAAGCAAATGGGCAGTTAAAGCCAAAGTATATGCAGATTGTGAAAGCGATTTATGGAAATTTATTTTAAATTTGGGAAAATTGACTTGAGAATCAATTTTGAGGCATTAATTGGCTTACCCACGTCTGGATTTTCATGCATATCTAGAGAAGGGAAGCTATTCATTTCAATAATAGCATAATTGCCCTTTTTGCTAATATCTTGAGTCATTAAATCTATACCAGTTAAGTTTAAGTCCAATTCTTTAGCAGCTTTTAAAGCAATTTTTTTATAAAAAGGATGGATTTTATAAGTCATATTGGCAATCCCGCCGCCAAAGATATTTGCTGTCTGTCTCAATCTTATTTTTTTACCTTTTGGTAAAATATCATTTAAGTCAACTTTTTGAGCTTTTAAATTGCGCATTAATTCAAGGTCAAAAAGCGGTTTTTTATTTTTTTTCTTAAAATATACTCTGGCCAGGTAATATTTTTTAATTAATTGGTTGATCGTGTCACGACCGTTGCCAATAATTTCCGGAAAAGCGCGATGGGTAACGGCTATTACTTTATTGTTTAAAATTAAAATGCGGTAATCATTACCCTCAATATATTCTTCAGCTAGAAAAACCATTCTTTTCTGGTGATTTCTTTGCCAGTACTTTTCGATTCTGGATATAGCTAAATTTAATTCTTGATTATTATTTATTTTAGCAGTTACGGCAGTGCCTAAAGAAGCGCTTAAGGGTTTGATTACAAAGGGATATTTAAGCTTCTTACTTTTAAGTAATTTTAGGACATCATTTTTTGTCTGGCAAAGGAAAATTTTGGGGGTTTTAATGCCCGATTTTTTTAATATTTTATTAGTTAGATATTTATTGGCCACTAAAATAGCATTGGTCTTATTTAAGCCCAATTTTTTAAAATATAGATAATGCCTTTTACCCTTATACTCTAGGCAAAAAGTTAAAAAAGCAGGGTCAACCTGCCTAACTTCAATTCCAGCCTTTTGCGCTGACAGCAAGAGATTTTTTAAAACCGAATTTTTAATTTTGAGAAAATTTTTCATCTTGGAAATAATGGAGGCCACTATGGGAATTGCACCCATGTATAAGGGTTTTGCAGACCCTTGCCTTACTGCTTGGCTAAGTGGCCAGAAACTTAAAAACTTACCATTGGGTAAGTTTTCTTTAGTTTAGCAATTATTAGCAAGATTTTCAAGTTTTATATTTAGAAAAATCGGGTTTAAAAGTCGCATTTAAAGCCAGATAAAAAGAAAAAACGCGAATAATATTTAAATCGCGGTCTTCCAGCGGACATTGTTTGTTGAAAAGCAAAAGCATTACTCCAATATCTTGCTTATGCATATAAACCGGTTTAATAACAAAATCAAATTTTTTTAATAAATCATTGGTTACGCCCAGTCCTTTGAAAAATTCTTCATTTTCAATACCTTGGCTATGCCTAAATTCTTTAGTGCCAGAGCGAGCCAGAATTTCTAAAATATTTTTAGTGGTAAAATCCTTAAAATTGTCTACATATATTTTAAATTCAAGCGGCGGATTAAAATATAAGAAGCCAGCTTGAGCACCGAGTAAATTAACTAATTTTTTGAAAATTGCAGAAGCGGTTTCATGGACCGGGCGCTTGGTAGAGTTATCTAGAGAAGCAATATCTAATTCTAGCAAGGCATCAATTTTGCGGTTAATTTGGCCAATGTACTGATAAGATTCGCATAATTGCTCAATTTGAGATTCTAATTGTTTTTCTTTTTTCTTAATTAAATAAAAAGTTAAACAAAGCAATAAACAGCTTAAAATTAAACTCATGATTACATCAAATATAGTGCTAGTCAGTGGTTTTTTAAAATAAAATATATCTATAATATTTATAATCGAAATTAAAAAAATAACAACTATAATTAGTGTTATTTTTAGCAAAGTATAATTTTTACTTAAAAGCCGGTCAATAAATTTCATGCATTTATTCTTTAAATATTTCAGCAGTTAAATATTTTATGCCAAATTCTTTAGCTTTAGTTTTTGAGTCCATCCAGATATCCATTCGGCTATTAAATCTTTCATGCATGCGATCAACAACTGTATAAATTTTGTCAGGATCTAACTGGGGGAATTTAACTTTCGTACCAAAGGGTAAAAAATTACAAGCCACCACATTTTCAGCATCATGCTGGCATAAATTATAGCCAGAAGCAGAAATACAAGGACTATCATCAGTCTCATCTTCATTGCTGGAATAAGCAGTAACATAAAGTTTTATTGTTTTTATTTCTGGTTTAGCATTAAAGCTGACAATTTGCTGGACTTTGTTAAAAAGGCTGATTGTATCAATATCGCAAAAGGCCCAAGAAGAAATTTTGGGCAAACAAAAAATTGCAATAAAAATTGCAAAAATCAAAATTACCAAACTTTTGGCTTTAAAAGTTTTAATTAATAGATATAGCTTAAAGCAGCTCTGTTTCATGATTTATAGTCAGTACTTTAAGTACATTTATATTATAGCATATAATTTAGCAATGCGAAAATCAGCCCTTAAGGGCTGATTTTCGCAGGTATTATATTTAAGTATTATTATTGGTAAATTTCCATTTTTAGGTTTTTGACGCCAAATTGTCTAGCATCAGCTATGGTTTTCATCCAGATATCAGCGCGATAAGCATATCTGGCATTCATTCTGTCTTGGACAGTATAAATAGTATCAGGGTCATAATCAGGAAATCTGACTTTTGCGCCAAATGGCAAAAAATTAGCAGCAATCACATTTTGCTGATTATTTTGGCATAAATCAAAACCATTGGCAGTCAGACAAGGAGTTGAGTCAGTTTGAGCTGGCAAGCTGTTATAGGCAGTTACAGGGACAGTAATTACCCTGCTTAATTGGCCTAATTCCTCAAACATCAGGGCTTGCTTCATTTCCCTTAGAGCTACTGGGTCAAGGGTTTGAGCTAATGAAGTTACTCTAGGAAAAGCAAATTGCCAAGTCAAGGCTAAAATTAGCAAAAATATTACTGATTTTTCAGCAAATTTTTGGCTAATCTTAAACACTTTTAAAGCCATCTCTTTATAGATATGAGGTGGAATTTGTAGTAAGAATAGATAATTTAACATATAACATATATAATAGCATATTTTTGGATTCTTGTCAATACTAAAAGCCGATCCTGATTTTGACCGGCTGGCGCTGATGAAAATTGAATTATAAGTATATTTTATCAGAATTGTAGGTTTTAACAAGATGGACTGTGGATTATTAATAATAAAAAACAGCCCTTAAAAAGCTTTAATTCACTTAGTTCAGTAAGCGCAGGGCAGGTCGGATCCTGTTTGTAAGGATGAGAAGATATATTGATATTAAAAAAAGAACGCTGTTATTTAGCGTTCTAAATTATATATTATATTATTTATTCTTTTTAACGTCTTCTCGGTTTCTCTACAGCTGATTTTAAAGCCCAAGCCCTTGATCCGCAACCCTTGCATTTTTTAGAAGGATCATCAATATTTATGGCCGCATTTTTTACATTCATGCATCTTTCCTCCTCCTTCTTTGATTGTTTTTAGGCTAAAATGATTAGGTTTTAAGGAATGTTTTATAATATCGCATTTACAATAAATTGTCAAGAAGATCTATACATTTGGGAGAAAAATCGTTTGAAATCTAAATTACTTTATATACGAGGGAAATTCATCTTGATGAGGAGATGCTATGGATAATACACCGTCGGGGTCTGGTGCCCGACCTTTAGGGGAACCTTGGGGCTTTTTCAAGAGCCACTTCTTCCTCTCTAATAGGGCACTCGGGTCGGGGTTAACAAAATGAGAATGAGACAAATGAGACAGTCCTTAAGGCAGTACAAAGTGTCTCATTTTGGACGTTTATGGGTACGGGGTTGCTTGGCATACTCTGCTAGAAGTTCAGGGTGATTTCGAAACAAATTACAGAAAAAATCGGCTACCTTTTCGACTACAAGATTCACCTGTTCTGCCGACATAGAATTTTGAGGTGTTTTCTTCATAGGGTTTAAAAGTAAAAATATTAAAGACCCTTTTGGCCTTGGATAACCCTTTGCCATAGTTCTGGTGTGGGCAGTTTGTGCTTTTTAATAGAGTTGCATTTGGAACAGGCTATAACTAGATTTTCCTGTTTATTAGAGCCGAAACTTTGGGATGGTACTTTCTTTCCCTCTTTAGGCCTTATGTCCCTTAGCTTCTTATTTAATTCATTTGATGACAATGGGATAAAGTGATCGATAACCAAATTAGTGGTAAGAGTGCAATCATCGGAAATTTTAAGCATGCATTGTTTGCCATACTTCTGGACAATCAACGGGAAATAACCCCTTTTGTTTTGGTTAAATTCAGCTCGCTTAATAAGAGGATCTCTAAAATCAAAAAACACTTCATAATCTTTTAATTTTGCCATGTTACCATTACAGCATATTTGAGCGAAGTATTTTTTATCTTTGTAATATTGAAATTTCATATGCCCTTAATCCAAGAAATAGTTTTCTTTACTTGGTTTGTGTATTAAATACTTAAATGTGGGCTATTAAGTTTTTTAAATGAGTTTACTTTTGGATGCCTGTCTATCATACTAGCTGCAATAAAAATTGTTCCAATAGCAGTCGTAAAATGGTGCATATAAAATCCAGCATATAATTCATACTTATAGGATTCCAGTTTCTTCGGATCTTTCGCCACCCAATAGCCTTCTTTTTTTATTTTGCCGACAGAAAGGTGTGCCATGAAATTTGGATGTCCGAAATTACAAACATCTTCATAAATAGTCCTCATCGGTTTTTCCGCCTTTATTCGTTTTATTTCTTCCGCGTCGTCAATTACAGATAATGTAGATTTTCGTAAAACTATATCTAATTTGTCGAACATAGTCATAATATTAATCGGTTCAGCTCCCTTTATTTCAGATAAACCACCCCGATGACTAAACATTAATTTATTCAAAGCCTCTCGCAATTCTTCATCTGATTTGTTTTCATATAGTATGTATGTTAGATATCCAAGTTGCGCTGAAATTTCAAGAAAAGATTTTGTAATTGCATAAAATGCTGGAAAATTATTTGAATTTAGTGAGTGAACTATTTCGTCTTTAAGAAACAAAGAGCGAAGTAATGTTTGACTTAAAAACATCTGAACCCGGCTCTGAATAAATACTTCAAAATCGGTTTCTAAACCTATTCTAATATCAGTAAAAATATACTTAAGAATTTGATTTTTATAATCATCAATCAAATCAAAATCCTCCCTGACCATTACTGGGTCAATTTCTCTATCTACTTCAAATCTATCTATTTTTGTTTCAAAAAACATATAATAATGTTATTTTTTAGATTATCTCACTAATCTTAAGATTATCTTTCCAGAAATTGTCATAAACTTCATCAAGATATTTGTTTCTTAATAACTTATTGCCGTTAATTTTTGACATTATGGAGATGAATCCAGAACTAGGATTTATTTTCAGTTCGTCAAATATAGTTTCAATCTCAATTTTATTTGCAACTTCATCGAAGAGCTCTAATTCGTCGATGCCAACTAAATGATAATCAAAATCCGCCAAACCCATTAATCCTTTACTTCCTTCGATTTCTTTTAAAATTTTAGTAATTTCCGCTTTATAAATGCCAGTTGAAACTAACGGTATTTCATAAAGTACGATTATCGGGATAACATTTTTATTTCTAAATTTTTGTAATTCGTCATATTTTGAGATATCTAGAATTTTTTTATAAATTTGCTCAATTGCCTCAGCTATCTTTAGGAGTTCTTTATTAATTAATAAATCAACTTCCGCAGTTTGCCTAGATAGAAGAGCAAATTGGTAAGCTTTAACCTCAAATAGATATATTTTATCCTCTTTTTCAACGTACCAATCAACAAATTTAGCCCCCATTTTTTTATAAGTAATTTCAGGGTAAACATTGTTTTTTCCATAAATACCTTTTAAGATAATCCCAACGTAGTCTTCGAAAACTTCCCCGAAATACATTCTAAAATCTATATGCTTAGATAGTTTTTCAAAATAATCATGAAATATCCAATATAATCCCCCAAATGTTTTATAAACATAGGCTATTATATTGGGCATTAAGTAAGAATTTTTATTATCAATTGATTCAAGTTTTAAAAGGGGGTATTTAAATAAAACATTGAACCTTGTTTTGGTAAAAACTGGATCCAATCCCAGATTATAAGCATTATCTGTTTCTGCGAATTCTTCAAGACTGGCGCTCATGATATTTAAAAAACTAAGCACTTTATCCTCGCTTAAAATATCCTCTATTTGAGAAATATGGCTATCGGTTAAATATGATGCTGAAAACGTAGACTTGTTTTTAGCACCAGCAAAAAAAGCAAAACTAATTATTAAATATTCGCTAATTGATAACCCAAATTCTTTTTGAAAAATATCAAATAAATCGTCAATCTTCTTGGGCTTAATTCTTGTAATAATTTCATTAAATAATATAATATTTCTCGATAATAAATTTTTAGCGTTAAACTGATATCCTAACATTTGTTCATAATACATCCTTACCATTAAGGAGAGTATATTACAATCATTCGGACAATTACTTTTTGTGGCAGGAACAACTAACTCAGGCTGTGTTAGTTTATTAGAATATACATTACATAGCGCAATCAAAGTATTTTGAGTGAGTTCTTCTTTTTGTTTATCATCAGCACCTGATAAAATCATTAAGTTAGCTAAATATGCTAAGGCGAATTGAGTTATAATTACACCTGTAGCGGGATCACTATGGGCTGCGATTCCAAAATTATCTTTATTATTAAAATAAATCCAACGCGAAAAAGTGCTAATTGTTTCAAGTCCCTTTGATAAATTATATTTTTCCAATATTTTTTTAATATGATTGACTTGTATATCACCATCTTTTTTCTCAAATATCATAGACAATCTATTGTCCACGGGCAAGGCATTACCAGCCTTATCATAAATACAAGTAATATTTTTTGTAATCGGGGCATAATACAAACCACTAACCACTTTATTCATACAACACTTTTTGTATTTTTTACCACTTCCACAGGGGCATGGCTCATTTCTACCTGTTTTATATGGCATATGTTTAAAATTAAGTTTATCCACTTTTATTTTCGTAAGATTTTCGGTATACTAATATTGTAGCATTACAAACTTTAAACATCAATAAATCCCATGCCCATCCCGATAACAAAAAGACAAAAAGAAATTCTAGACTATATTAAGGAATTTATTAGCGAAAATGGCTATTCTCCCACCCTTGAAGAAATCAAGGGTATGCTTAAGTTATCAGCAGTTTCAACTGTACATCAGCATATAAATGCCCTTATTGATAAAGGATATATTAAGAAGGCTGACAATTTGGCCAGGGCAATTGAAATTAATGATGAAACCAGAGCAAGTCATGAATTCATTGAAATCCCTTTAGCAGGGACAATCGCAGCTGGAGAACCCATAGAAGCAATTGAAATTCCCGAAACAATATCGGTACCCAAATATCTGCTTTTAGGCAATGGGAAACACTTTGGTCTAAAGGTTCGAGGAGATAGTATGCAGGGTTCTAGTATTTTTGATAGCGATACTGTTATAGTAAGGCAACAGCCGATGGTTGAAAATGGCGAAATTGGAGTAGCCATTATAAATGGCAACGAAGCGACATTGAAAAAAATTTATATAGAAAAGAATGGTTTCCGCTTGCAACCAACAAATAAGGAATATAAACCACTTTTTGTCACCGATCTACAAATAAGAGGCAAAGTAACCGGCTTAATAAGGAATCGCATCGATCAATTGCCTAAGCCAGCACAATTGCCAATGTTTATGTTCCCCCAAAAGGCTGAACAGCTCCTCCAAATACATAACAGAAGATTTTTAGGCAATAAAACAAAATTACTTGGTTTTATTGGAGATATAGTGGCGGACAAATGTCGTGGCTATTATACCTTTTGTGATATTTTTGCGGGCACAGGTGTTGTGGGTCATTATTTCAATAGGCCTGATACGCAAATTATTTCCAATGATATTTTAGATAGCAGCTATGTATCTCTTCAGTGCTGGTTGGGCACTAAAAATTATAATAAAGAAAAAATTACTAACATAATTAACCAGCTTAATGCTCTTAGTCTGAAAAATGAAAATTATGTGTCAGAAAATTTTGGTGGGACATACTTTACTGAAGAAAATGCCAGGCAGATCGGGTTAATTCGCGAAGAAATTAAAAAATTTTATAATAATGGTGAGATAAGTCAAGAAGAAAAGAACATATTACTCACTTCTTTGATTTATGCAATAGATAAGGTAGCTAACACCGTCGGTCATTATGAAGCATACAGAAAGAAATTGGATACTTTACAAAGGTTAAAGCTTTTAGTGCCTGATGTTAATTTTAAAAACAATCTAAATAACGAAATATATCAAAAAGATGCGAATCAGTTGATAAGAGAGATAAAATGCGATGTTCTCTACATTGACCCGCCATATAATTCAAGGCAATATGGCGATTCTTATCATTTGCTTGAAAATATAATTACTTGGGAAAAGCCAGAAGTTGAGGGCGTGGCAAAAAAAATGGTCAATCGATCACATTTAAAAAGTAAATATTGCCTTAAAGGTGCTGAAAATGTGATGCGAGACTTAATATCTAATGCCCAAACAAACCATATATTGCTTTCATACAATAATACAGGGGAAAAGAAAAATGAAAGGTCAAACGCTAAGATTTCAGATCAGAGGATTTTAGAAATCTTAAGAGGGCGTGGTGAAGTAGAAATATTTGAAAGAGATTATAAGGGGTTTACCACGGGTAAGAGTGACACACTGGGACATACAGAGCGTGTTTTTTATTGTAAAGTAACTAAATAAAAAAATATGAATTATTATCAATGGACAATTGGGTCAACAACAGTCCGTAACCCTGATAGGCTGCGAGACGGGCTTCAAATATTAAAAGATCATTTCGATGGACAGAAGTGGAATACTGTTCAGCAAGAGAAATTTTTTGATTTGCTTCGCGAGCACGGCGTATACGAAATGGAAACCGAGAATTACAATAGAATGACGAGCACTCGCAAACAAGAACACGCCAGAAAATGGATATCAGTTTTAAATCAATTAGGATTTTGCTTTGCCTACGAATCCTCTGAAAAGTCAGTAATTATAACTAAAGCTGGCGAGGCATTAATCAACAACCCTGAAATAGAAGACGAGGTCTTTTTACGCCAACTTTTAAAGTATCAGAAGCCATGTGTTTTGCCGAAACAAAATGGTGCATCGTTTGAGGATGTATCCGTGTTGCCGTTCATTGTTAGTTTGAAAATTACGCATGAGCTACAAGGAATATCTAAAGAAGAAATTAGTATTTTCCTTAACACCACTGTTCGAATGAACGAGATAGATAAAGTCATTAGGCAAATTAAGGATTATAGATTGCAACGAGGTAAAATTGAAGGCAGGGTAAAAAGAAAAGAATACTATTTTAAAACGCAATTTGTTCGCCTTGAAGATGTTTTTGCAAGCGAAATTAAAGAACGCCTAGCTTTAATAAAAAAACTTATTGCTGGTTTTAAGAAAAATTCAGCATTCGTATCTTCAGAACAAGGTAAGAATTTTCTTGCAGATATAACCAAAAGTGGAAAAGGTTCAAATACAATAAAAGCTAAAAAAGCTCAAAGAGATATTGCCGAGGCAATTAAATCTGGCAAAGGTGCTTTAGAAGCCAAACAAATTTTTCTAGATTATTATTTGCCCTTAAAAATAGCTACTTTAAAAGATTACGCTGACCTAACTGTAAGATATTTAAGGAAAAGCGGGTTATTTTCAGTCAGTCGGGATAAGCTTGTTACTATAACAGAGAAAGACGATCTCATTAAATTATTGCTTGCTCGGAAGTGGGTTTTAGTTGGCGATAAAGATTATTTAGAATATCTTTGGAGAGATTCATTACCTGTTTTGCCTAGCGACAAAGCTGATTATCTAAAACAGTATATAGAGACAATTAAAATAAAGGAGAAAACTTTATTTAATAAAGTTGGAGCACGGGAGTCTTTAGAATTAGTCGGAGAAAAGGTCATACCTGGCAAAGATGTACTTCAGCTAAAGCAACAAGCCAAGATAGTAGAAACAAATTTAATGCATTTGAAGGAAATTGATTTTTATTATTCACAAAGAGAGGAAAAGCAGGTTGATGATATTATCAATTTTTATGACCTGATTCTTAATAAACAAATATTAGGCGGAGAGGCATATTACCCCGCATATTTAGAATGGAATACTTGGAGAGTTTTCTTGGCTATAGATACCCTCGCAAACAAACCGTATGAAGCTAGGAATTTTAAGCTCGATGAGGAATTACAGCCAATAAACCATGCCCCAGGCAATCGGGCGGATATGGTATTTGAATATGAAAATTTTATTTTAGTGACAGAAGTAACTTTAATAGTCCGCGCTAACCAATGGAGTGCTGAAGCAGAGCCAGTGCCTAGGCATGTGGCCAAGGTGCAAGCAGAAAATAAAGACAAAAAGGTCTTCGGGCTTTTCGTTGCACCGCAGATAGATACAAACACTGTATTAACCTTTTTTAATAATAGGAAATATTCTATAAACGACAATATAATAGATCTAACGATAATACCGTTAACTATAAACCAAATAAAATTTATTCTAGCAACCTTTAAACAGAAAAGGTTTTCTGTCCAAGACATGAAGCGTCTTTTTGAGTCAGTAGGCATGGAAATACTGTCCTCGAAAGATGCCCTGGACTGGCATAACAAAATTCCAGTTATTATTAATGACTGGGCTCAAAATTTATGAAAATAAACAATATCTACAAAGGTGATTGCCGAAAAGTATTAAAGAAAGAAATACCTAGCGAGAGTATAGATTTAATATTTGCTGACCCTCCTTATAATTTATCCGGCAATGGCTTGAAATGGCAGAATAAAGGTATGGGCGGAGATTGGTTTATGGTTAACGAAAAATGGGATAAAATGTCCGAACCAGAATATTTAAAATTTACTCAAGAATGGCTAAGTGAATGCAAACGAGTGCTTAAGTCCCATGGTAGTATTTATATTTCATGCACTTATCATAATATTGGTGAACTCATAATAACTTTAAAAGCATTGGGCTTTGTTCCCCGTAACATAATCGTGTGGCATAAAAATAATGCAATGCCCAATATGACAAGGAGATCATTCACCCATTCATGTGAGCACATCTTGTTTTTTACAAAAGGGAAAAAATGGGTATTTAATTATTCCGAAATTAAAAAAATTAATCCTGATAAAGCCAAGGATGGCTCTGAAAAACAAATGAGAGATTTATGGGTAATACCCGTTTGTCAGGGCAAAGAAAGGGTTAAAAATGAAACTGGCAGATCAGCTCACCCGACACAAAAACCAGAAAATTTGCTTGAGAGAATTATTCTTGCCAGTAGTAATAAGGGGGATGTTATTCTAGATCCATTTTTAGGCAGCGGCACTACTGCTATTGTGGCGAAAAAGTTAGGGAGAAATTGGATTGGGATTGAAACGGAAGATAAATATTTTAAAATAGCTAAAAGACGCTTGGTAGGAATAGGATAAAAGATAAAGAATTATAATAAATGAAAAATAATATTTGGGAAATATGAATGAGGAAATAAACACAGAAGATAAATATAATAAGGCAATATCAGATAGACAGAGTCATGTCAATGAAATCCTAAACAATCAATCAAATAAAAAAATAGTTGTTGCTGGCCCTGGTACTGGCAAAACTTTTCTTTTTAAAGAAGTTTTAAAGGGTAAAAACAAAACCCTCACCCTTACGTTTGTTAACGCATTAGTAGAGGATCTATCCTTAGAGCTTTGCGGCATATCCGATGTTAAAACTTTGCATGGATTTGCCCGTGGTGCATTCGGTACAGTAAAGAAAAAAGATGCTAAAGGTAAAGATATTAAATGTGGAGTAAAAATTTCTCCCATCCTGTCTCGGATTATAAAAGAAGATGCAAAGATTTTATTATCTAAAGATATTGATTTTGATTACATCTTCCAAAATTTAGAAGACAAGAAAGAAGAAATAGAATTTTATAAAAGAAGGAAGGGTTACTATGATTACTACGGCTACTCGGATATTGTTTATGCAATAGTTAAATATTTTGAAAAGGAAAAAGACAAAATACCGAGCTATGACCAGGTTGTAGTTGACGAATTCCAGGATTTTAATAAGTTAGAAGTCGCTCTTATTGAATTGCTTTCAGAAAAAAATCCCATATTACTTGCAGGCGATGATGATCAGGCACTTTACGATTTTAAAAGTGCAAGTGCAGAATATATAAGGATGAGGTACTCTGAAGAAAATAAAGATTATACCTCTTTCACTTTACCTTATTGTTCAAGGTGTACACGGATTATAGTTGAAGCAACCAATGATATTATTAGCTCTGCAATAAAAAATGGGAATCTAAAGGATAGGATTAATAAATCATACCAATATTTTGAAGATATTAATAAAGATAAAGAAAGTGACAAATATCCCAAGATAATTTATGGACAGGCATTTCCAAAACAAATCCCTTGGTTTATTAAGGAGCGTATAGAAGAAATTGCAGAGCAAGAGAAGAAAAATTTTGATGTTTTAATTATCTCACCTACGAAAGTTCAATCACGTTTAATAGTAGAGGCTCTTAAGACTAAAGGGTTTAAGAATATCGTAACAGCCGATAAGAAAGAAAATACGGATATCTGTATGTTGGATGGATTAAAGCTTTTACTTGATGATGGAAAAAGCAATCTTGGCTGGAGAATAGTAGCAAAATTTTTATTTAATAATCAAGATTTTACTACTCTTTTAAACGAGACAAACAAAGATAATCCGAAGAATATTACTGAACTTGTTAATAAAAAGATTAAAAAAGAAGTAAATGAGATGTTAAAAACGCTCAAAGCATTAGAAGATGACAAGATAAAGATTGACGAGGAAAATTTTAGTAGTTTATTGCGAAAAATAAAGATGGATCCCTATAAAATTGTAAGGAATATATTAAAAGACAAAATTAATTCAGAGATAAATATTGGCAACCCAGGTATAAGAAAAATTCCTATTAAAACTGCAACTATTCAAGGATCGAAAGGGCTGTCAGCAGAATATGTTTTTATTACCCATTTTGATGATCAATATTTTATAAAAAACAAAGATAAAAACATAATATCTGATCAAGATATATGCAATTTTATAGTTGCGATGACTAGGGCAAGGAAAAAAGTGATACTTGTCTCTTCAAACAAAAAAGACCCCACTTTCCTTGGCTGGATTAACCAAGACCGTGTTGAGAGATTATCTTAAATAACATGCCACAACAAATAATTAAATTCTCGGAATATTTTAATCTGAACAAGAGTCAGTACGAACTTGATTTTGTTGATATTCCCATAAATAACGGCGACGTTCCATTATTTATTGATCCTTATGCTATATCTAAAAGAACTGATTATTGGTCAATTGATTGTCACAATGCAATCGTAGATTTTTTCCAATATTTAATTGATCAAATTAGCCAGGGTAATACTCAACAAGCCAGAGAAGCTTTAGCTGGTTTAAGGGAGCCAAATCAAACCAGACTAGGCATGTCTACGGGAAATAAACCAAGAGGACGAGGTGTTGGGACTGAGCAGTCTGAATTTTTATTTTTGGCATTATCAGGAAGTACTGCCGTAAGAACTGGATTCATAAAGGATCTAGAAGAATGTGAACTTTTAATCGAAGGGATTGGTCGTGATAAAATTTCCGATATAGCCACAAATATAATCAGACATAAATTAATTGAGTATACTCAAATACAGTGCGAACTTTGGAACATACCCTTAAATTCAGTTCCAAGCGGAATGACATGGAATCAAGACTTAAAGGAATGGGAAAATGAATATGTTAATCTACCAGTATGTAATTCTAATAGTGTTATTTTAATCCCAAAGGCAATAGCTAGATTTGATATTGAATTTGATTATCAAGAATATTATCAACACTTCGTGCTAAATTTTCTTCAATCGGAAGAATTATCTGCTAATTCTTCGCTAGTTAGAACTTTAAAGGATGGGACAAAAAAGCCACCTTATAAAAAAGTTTTAGAGGAGAAATATCCTTTATCCAAAAAATATCTTTATGAATTTTCTAAAGAGCACCCGGACATATTAAGTAATTATAAAACCAGTAAGAATTATAATTTAAAAGAACTAAACGTTGAGGATATTTTATTTTTTGCTTATAAACAAGAGACAAATAGAAGCGTTGATTATAACACTTTAAAAAATAAGTTAAAAACCATTCAAGCTGGAGATTCTGCCGCTAATCAATATCATGATTATATTATTGGGGCGATGACGGCAATATTTTACCCATACATTATTAACCCCAAAAAAGAGCAAGAAATTCACGACGGAAGGAAACGAATTGATATAGTATTCCAAAATTCAGCGCAAGACGGTTTCTTTTTTGAATTACCGAATACTAAATCAGTTCCGTCTGGGTATATATTTGTCGAGTGTAAAAATTACGCAAGCGATCCTGCCAACCCTGCATTGGATAAATTGTCTGGTAGATTTTCAACTAATAGAGGGAAATTTGGATTTTTAGTGTGTAGGTCATTTAGTAATAAAGATTTATTTATACAAAGATGCAAAGACACGGCGCAAGATGATAGGGGCTTTATTGTAGCATTAGACGATGACGACATCGAAAAGTTATTAGAATTCAGAAGCAATAATAATTATGCGGGCATTAATACTTTTTTAGATGACAGGTATCAAGAATTAGTAATGTAGCAAAAAACCGATTGATTTAATTTTTAAATAATATTTATATTAAATTATGCTCACCTCAAAAATCAAAGTCCTGAACGAAGAAAAAATTGCCAATATAATTTTGGATTTAGAACGCGGTAAATTAAAAATTCCAAGATTTCAGCGTCAATTTGTTTGGGAGAGATCAAAGATCATTAAGCTGTTAGATAGTATCTATCAAGAATTTCCGATCGGCAGTTTTTTCATTTGGGAAGCTGATCGGCAATATAGTAAGTTTTTTAAGGATATTGCCGAGTTAGAATTACCCAAGCCACAAAAATATTCAATGTTAGATTTTATCCTTGATGGCCAGCAAAGAGTTACATCTCTGTACGTGGTTATGAAGGGCAAAAAAGTCGGTAATATAGATTATAAACAAATCTGCTTTGATATTCAGTCAGAAAAATTCGTAATACGCAGGAGAAAGTTTAAGTTAGGTGATTCTATAATCCCAGTCTATGAATTGTTTGGCGATGATCACTTGTCAATTTTTGCCAGCTTAGATTCAGAAAAACAGAAAGTATTTAATAAATGCGTTAATACTTTTACTAATTATCCCTTGTCTATTATCAAGGTTACTGAGAAAGAGTTAAGTGATGCGATTGAAATATTCGAAAGAATTAATCAGGGCGGTAAAAGGCTTGGAATCTTTGATTTAGTAGTTGCGAGTACCTGGGGAGATGATTTTGATTTAAGGCAAAAATATGAAGAGCTGGAAGGATTTTTAATTGAAAAGGGATTTGGCAGAATTACTCCCGAGGTAGTATTGCATGCCGCATCTTTGATTGTTAAGAATTATTGCCGTAAACAATATTTACTGCAGTTAACAAGAGAGGACTTAAAAGATACTTGGCCAGACATAGAAGATGCCTTCAAACTAGCCGTAGATTATTTATCAGCTAATTTGGGGGTTAAAATTTATGATTTTGCGCCCTATCCCGCAATGATCTCTTTATTAACTTATTTATTTTATAAAATCAAAGGGCATTCTATCAGCAGTAAAAACGCTGAATTAGTTCACCAATGGTTTTGGCAGTCAGCTTTAGGTGAAAGATATACAAGATCCAGAGAAACAACAATGGAAGAAGACAGGAAGAAATTTTTTGATAAATTGTTGGCTGGTGAAGAAGTTAGAATCAAATATCCCATAGACTTATCAATTGAGAGATTAAAAGAGTTGAGTGTAGGGACTAAGTCGGCTATCCGCAATGCGTTTTTTTGCATGCTGGCGTTAAGGCAACCAAAGCACTTTAAAAATAACAATAATATTGTTTTGGATTACAAATTTTGCTCTGATTTTAACAATAAGGAATTACATCATATTTTCCCTAGAGCATTCCTAAGGCAAAATAAAGTGGCTAAAGCGAGTCGCAATGCCCTGATGAATTTTTGTTTTATACCTGCCGAGTTAAATAAAGAAATTTCTAAATCTAGCCCGGCTGATTATTTTAAGGAATTTAGCCAAATAAATCCAGAGTTTAAAGATACATTAAAGTCACATTTAATACCTACTGGCAAATTCATTGATAATAATGATTACGATCAATTTATTGAGACAAGAGCCGCTTCAGTTCTGTCAGAGTTTGAAAATCTATGCAATACAAAAATAGCCAGGTTGATGAGTAGTGACAATAATAAAGCAGTTGATAAAGTTGAGGATAAAATAAGGGAGATAATAGACCACGTATTATCCAAAAAGGAAGGCTCTGGCTACTGGAATAAATTTATACCTCGGGATATTGTTGATGTCGTCAATAAAAAAGTCGACGGCTATTTAAGAAAGAACCCCGATATTTCGCCGACGTCTTTGAACGGTCGCAAGCTGTTAGACTTTTGCGATGTTATGGATTATTGTAAAATGATTCTGGTGAATTGGGATTTGTTTGAAAAACATTTTGGAGCTAAGTCAGAGATTGAAAAGAAATTTGTTAATTTGAAAGAATATAGGAACGCTATTAAGCACAACCGCGAGATGGATTCTGTTTTACGCAAAGAAGGCGAAGCCGCCGTGGAGTGGTTTGATAAGACTATAAAATAAACTTAAATTTAAGCAATATTAAAAAATCCTACTTCAGTAGGATTTTTTAGGTTAAAGATGTTTATAACTTATTATTTAATTTTTATTTATTTCTTTGGTAGCAGTTTCTATTAAATTAATGAGAATGGCAACTTGTTCTTTGGTTTTTAAAAATCTCGGGAAAGATTTCATTCTCTGTAAAATTTCTAATGGGCATTTTAATTCTTCCCACCCTTCTAGCGCAAAAGCAACCTTTGCTTTGGCTGGATAGATACCAATTAATCCTATAATTTTTGATCTGGGCTTGGTTGTCAATAAATATTCAAGCCCTATTTCTTTACTGCGAAAACGAATCCTAACATTTTGATTTTCTTTGGCGATTCTATTAAATTCATCTTTGGCCAGCAGTAAACAATTATAAACTGCCTTGGAATGTTTATTTGCCGACTTAACAAAATCTTCCTCGGTAATTTTTACAGTTTTAATTATTGACTTAAAACCAGAACATTTATTTATAAATTCTTCCTTTGCTTCATTGATAGTTTTATTTGACGGTAATTGTTCCGCTATTTTTTCATATAATAATTCCGCATTATTAAAAAATTTCTCTTTACCAATCAACGACTTTAATTGCTCTAGAATGGAACGCCCCTTATCCCCCAATAAATCGTTAAATGTGAATTCCATAATTGGTTTAACATTTTCTAAATTATCAGAATCTATCAGGCAGGAATAGAAACAAGTATGTTGCCCGGAAGAAATGATAATCAAAGGTGCCCGAAGTTTTAACATATATTCAAGGCATTGATTTAAATGATGCATTATCTGTTGTTCCCATGCCTTAGTTTCTATAATTAAAACTGGCTGAGAATTTTTATCCACTATAACTATATCAGCTCCTAATGTTTCAAAATCCATATCTTGTGTAACATCGTATCCCAAGAATTGAAGTAAGGGAATTATAATTTTTATTTTTACGTTTTCCTCTGAACCACGTCTTCTGCTAACAATATTCTTGCTTGGGTTTATAGAAGAAATGAGTTTTATAAATTCAGCGTATTCCATGAGCCAATAATTTAAATTATAGAGTTAAAATTAAACAAAAAAGGACTCCCGCCAGCTGATAACCCCTTTCGGTGTTATCACTACATCCTTTCGGAGGTAGACCTATCCTACAAGTGCTGGACAGAAGTCCATCTTTATGTAGGATAGGTTTTGCGACCATGCCCAATATTGCTATTGGGGTTAGGTCAAAATTGAGTTTTTCTAATAAAATTATACAGCAAATTGCTGGTTCCGTCCATTGTAGCTTAAAACAAGAGGCTTGCGAAGTGCTTTATCAACAGCTTGGATTTAGAGGATTCTAGGGGGGGTCCAATTATTTTGAAGTTTTATAGACCTTACCAACTTTAGAAATTTTATTTATCCCTTGACAGAAAATTAGACCTTGCTATAATTAAGTCAACAATTAAATAAAGTTCGAGTTACCAGGTCCGGCTACTTTGTGGACCTACTGCCAAAAAGCAGATTAATTGAGAACGTAACATTTCTGTTATGAATTCAATTAGCTGCTTTTTTTCTTTAGAAAAAAGGTCGATCATAACAGATCGGCCTTATTTTTATTAAATAAATAATTTTAAACGCATGAAAAACATCAAACAACAAAAAGCTGATTTAAAAATTGAATACGTCCCGATAGAAATTATTAAGCCAAATGAATCAAATCCAAGGAAAATGTCTGAAAAGCAAAAAGAGGATTTAAAAGAGAATATTAAAAAATTTGGATTTGTGGATGCTTTGATTCTAAACAAATGTAAGGGGCGAGAAAATTTTCTGATTGGCGGTCATCAGCGCTTGATTATAGCCAAAGAACTTGGATATAAAACAATACCAGTTGTTTACGTTGATTTAGACAAAGAAAAAGAAACAGAACTTTTGATCAGGCTTAACAAAAACCAAGGTGAATGGAATATTCAGCTACTTGCGGATTTCGACCCCAAGTTACTTGAAACCGTTGGCTTTACTTCCGAGGAGCTGGATGACATTTTCCAAATCGAAGGTGAGCCAGAAGTTTTTGATTTAGCCAAAGAGCTGAGAAAGCTCAACATCGAAAAGATTAACATTAAAAAAGGCGATATTTACGAAATGGGCCAGCATCACCTGATGTGCGGAGATTCAACAATTGAAACTGATATTTTAAAACTGATGGGCAATGAAAAAGCCGATATGTGTTTTACCGATGAACCCTATCTCTTGGATTATTTGCACGGGAAGAAAAAACACGGCAAGGCCACTGAAGGTTTTGGCTATAAGCGAGACCGTCGATATCTTGAAACAGAAAGTTTACCCGATGATTTTGTCGAAAAATGGATGGCCAATATTCATAAAGTTCAAAAAGATGACTTCAGTATCATTGCCTTTGAAAACTGGAAAAATATCAGAATTATCTGGAATGAAATGGAAAAATACTGGAAAGTCAAAAATATGATAGTGTGGCATTTACCCAATCGATGTCAGGGATTTGCCGCTAAGAATAAATTTTTTAATAAGTACGACATTGCCATAGTTGGCACCTCAAAAAATCATAAAGAATTAAAAATTGAAGACGAGGGTGAGTTATTAGAAAATGAGTATCAAACAGCATTGTATGCTACTAGCGGAAAAGCTCATTGGGAAAACTATAAAAAAGGTAAGAAAATTTGCCCAACCGATTTTATTGAATACAAATCAGCTGACGAAAAAAATTCAGGACAAGGCATTATATTTGGGACTAAACCAATCGAAATTCTGATTCCATATATCAAGGTGCTGACTAAAAGGGATGATTTAATAATCGAACCTTTTGGTGGCAGTGGGTCGACCTTGATTGCGGCTGAGAAAATGCATCGCAGATGTTATCTGATGGAAAAGTCGCCAGTATATGCCGAGGTTATTAAACATCGATGGGAAAAACTGACAGGATTGAAAGCCAAAAAAATAATTTAAAAATATGATTAAGGACAAAATCAAATTAGCTTTAATTGAGCAGTTTAAGCAGATGCCAATAGTTGAAGTGGCTTGTAAAAAAATGGGCATAGCCAGAGCAACTTATTATCGCTGGAAAAAGAGCAATAAAACTTTCGCCAAAGAAGCTGAAGAATCTTTAACTTATGGAAAGCAATTCATAAATGACATGGCGGAATCCCAGCTATTGCAAGCGATTAAAGAAGGTAACATGACGGCCATAATTTTCTGGTTAAAATATAATAATAAAAATTATGGCACAAAGATTGAAATTAAAGGGAAAATTAAAACAGAAAATGAAACCTTAAGTAAAGAACAAAAAATGCTAATCAAAGAAGCATTAAAGAAGTCAGTTTTAATTGAATCAACTGAAAATGTTAATAATAGCGAAAAAATTAATAATTAACTTTAAAATTATGACAATTCAAAACGAGAAATTAATTGCAAAAATTGTAAATGACAGAAAAATGAGAATGACATTAGCGAAAATGAGCCATCAATATTTTTTTGGCATTTATTTTAGTCACTACATAAAGTATCCGTCCGCTCCATTCCATAAAGAAATTTTTTCACTGACCGAGGATGAAGACATTAAAACCGCAATAATTCTGGCCTTCAGAGGTTGCGCCAAGTCAACCATTGTTACCCTTTCATATCCGCTGTGGGCTATCCTTGGCAATCTGCAAAAGAAATTCATTGTAATAATTGGCCAGACTCAACGCCAAGCCAGACAACACTTATCAAACATCAAGCGTGAACTTGAATCAAACGTTTTACTTAAAAAAGATTTAGGCCCGTTTCAAGAAGAGGATAATGAATGGGGCGCCTATTCATTAGTCCTGCCTTGGTATGATGCCAGAATATCAGCGGTTTCTATGGAGCAAACAATCCGTGGTATGCGACACGGCGAACATCGTCCAGATTTAATCATCTGCGATGACATAGAGGATATCAATAGCGTTAGGACTAAAGAAGGTCGTGATAAGATGTTTGATTGGATTACTGGCGAGGTTATCCCAGCCGGTAATCCTAATACTAAAATGGTTTTCATCGGTAATCTATTGCACGATGACTCTTTACTTATGCGATTTAAAGAAAGGATTGAAAATAAAGAATTGGCTGGCATTTTCAAACAAATTCCTTTAATCGATGATAATGAAAATATTGCCTGGCCCGGCAAATATCCTGATATGAATGCCGTTGAAACTGAAAAAAAGAAAATCGGCAGTGAATCTGCTTTCCAGCGCGAGTATATGCTAAGAATTATTTCTGATTTAGACAGAGTGATTAAAAAAGATTACATCCAATATTACGATGAACTGCCGAAAGAAAATCTCATTGCTACTTTTACTGGCGTAGACTTGGCCATTTCAGAAAAAAGTACGGCTGATTATACGGCCATGGTTTCTGCCAAAATTTATGGCTATCGCGATAAAGCGAAAATTTATATCCTGCCCAATCCGCTTAATGAACGTTTGGATTTTATCGCCACTAAACAGCGGATTAAAATGATTTACGATCTGTTTGGCAGGTCTTGGAACCATAAGATTTTTATTGAAAAAGTCGGCTACCAAGAATCATTAATTCAAATCTTGAAGCATGAGAGGTTCAGGGTTGAGGCGTTTGAAGTTCATGGACAAGATAAACGCTCTCGATTAGCAATAATAAGTCATTTATTGCAGGAAGGCAGAGTGCTATTTCCTAGAAATGGGGCGGAACTTCTTATCCAGCAATTAGTCGGTTTCGGGATTGAAAAGCATGATGATTTGGCTGATGCATTCGCTATTGTTGTTCATAAATCTATAGAAAAAGCCTTTAATTGTGCCAGAATAGCCATTAGCAAAGAACGGTAAAAGTTATCAACAATGCCTCCTGGACTCCCTAGAGCCGTTGCGTCATTCCTTGTCTTAGGTAATAACTATTAACCTTAAGACCTATGGATCAACCAACGACGCAAATTCAAGGCAATTTGAGGGCTTTAAGCAACAAACAGGCGGATTTGAAGCCTATACTCAAGTATTGCCTTTACTCAAGAAAATCAATGGAGCAATCGGAAAGGCAGGCTCTTTCCATTGATTCGCAAATAAAGGAGATGCTAAAAGTGGCAGAAAGAGATAATCTGGAAGTAACCGAGATTAGGCGTGAAAGCCATTCTGCCAAAGCTTCGGGAGCCAGGCCGATTTTCAAACAGCTGTTAGTTGATATTGAAAAAGGATTATTCAATGGAATCTTAACCTGGGCTCCCGACAGGTTAAGCAGAAACGCTGGGGATCTGGGCGAATTGGTAGATTTGATGGATCACCAAAAGCTGGTTGAGATCAGAACATTCAGCCAAGTATTTACCAATTCGCCTAATGAAAAATTTCTGCTGATGATTTTGGGCAGTCAGGCTAAACTGGAAAATGATAATAGAGGCGTTAATGTAAAAAGAGGATTAAGAGCCAGAGTTGAAATGGGTTTGTGGCCTGGCCAGGCGCCGACTGGTTATCTGACTAATAAAAATGTTGATAAGAAAGGTCAGGTTCTTGTAGACCCAGACCGCGCGCCAGTACTCCGTAAAATGTTTGAAAAAGTAGCTTATGAGAATGTTAGCGGTCGCAAACTATACGCCTGGCTAAAATTTGATATAGACTTCAAAACTAAATATGGCAAACATTTAACGCTAAGCAATGTATACAGAATTTTAAATAGCCCGTTTTATTACGGCAGGTTCCAATACCCCAAAGAAAGCGGAAATTGGTATCAGGGCAAACATGAACCCCTAATATCGAAAGAACTTTATGAGTTAGTACAACAAGCGATTACCAGAGGCCAGCATATTAAATCAGAGGCAAAGGAGTTCATGTTTGTTAAACTGATTAAATGCGGAGCCTGCGGATCAGGCATTACAGCGGATGAAAAATTTAAAAAGTTATTGGACGGGTCAGTAAGCAGATATGTTTATTATGGATGCACTAAAAGCAAAGATATCCATTGTAAGACAGGATATATAAGAGAGGATGAATTATTAAAGCAAATGCTGGAATTGATTGATCGGGTTGATCTGAATCAGCTGGGCATAAAAGAAAAAATAGAAAATGAAATAGACAGGTACTATAAATTCAAAACCAGCGTGCTTGGCGAGTCAGACACAAAGAAAAAGAAGCAAAAAGATTTGGATATCAAAAATTATGCCAAGTACATATTAAAGGAAGGCAGTGTTTATGAGAAAAGAGATTTGTTATCTAACCTAAGAAGCAAGCTTGTACTTAAGGATAAAAAATTGATGATTGAAAATGCATAGGCTAAAAAATACTGCTCATTAGCAGTATTTTTTGTTTTACAATGAATTCGTTTGTCTGTAGCTGAAGTAAAGAATTTATTTGCTCTTCTTTAATAAAATTGCGCTTAGAACAAAAGCAATCGTAAAGAAAATAGCTCCGTAAAAGCAGGATGTAAAAAAGGGATTGGCTATGCCTGCTAAAGCTACACAGCCAGTTGTGCAGGCTTTTTGATTTAGCCAGTCAATAAGTTCCCAAGTAAAACTGCCCCAGGCAAAAAGTGTGCCTGCAAGCAAAATGACAAATTGAGCTACAATGATTTTTTTCATAATTTTATATGCTTATTTAATTAGTTATATTTTAAATCTTCTTTGCGTTGTTCCAGCTCATTTTTAACTTTCAATAATAATTGAAAGTCGCTGACTATTTTTTGCGCCTTTTCCCTCGTCCTATCTTCTTCTGCGAAAGTTATTGCTTTAGCTGGACACAAATTGGCGCAGGTTTGGCAGGCGACCATACAGTTATTGGGATTGGCGACTTTTGATTTCCTGTTTTCATAATCAAACTTATATACTCCACGGCCGCAAGTGGTAACACACATACCGCAACCGATGCATTTTGATTCGTCAATTATTGGGTACCAATCAATTTGATCACGGTCAACGCCGTGAAATTTAGCAAATTTCGGGTCTTGTTTTTGCTGTTCGTTCATAATAATAAAATTATTTAATTAAATATATAACCAAATATTGCAGGTAATAAACCCCAGCTAATAAGAATATAGAGGCAACCACATATCTCATTACTTTTTCAACCTTTTGCACTATTTGAAAAGCCCTGCTGACTTTTTGCATACTAAAAGCAATTAAAAAGGAAAAGATAATTACCGGCAATCCTGTGCCCAGTGCGAAGACTGGCGGCAAGAGTAGGTTTTCTGATGATTTTAAAACTAAAGGGATTAATACGCCGAAGAACAGAACTCCGCTATAAGGACAAAAAGCTAAAGCAAACAGTACTCCTAAAAGCAGTGAGCCTATATAGCCTTTTTTAGCCAGCCATTCTTTAGCTTTTTCAATTTTTTCATTATGCCCGCCTAAATTTATTTTTATCACCCCAAGCATAATTAAACCAATGATAATCAAAACAGGACCCAAAACTTTATCACCCCAGCCCTGAAAAATGCTGGAGATTTTAAAAGTAGACAGTCCGAAATAAATTAGTGTTGCCAGCAGAGTATAGCTGATGCCACGTCCCAGTGTGTAAAGCAAACCATTAAATAGCGTATTTTTTGTTGTTTTAATTTCTCGAGATATATAGGCAATCGCCGTGATATTGGTAGCTAAAGGACAGGGGCTGATAGAAGTTAAAATACCCAATAAAAAAGCGGATAGTAAAGGAATATTGTAATTGTCAATTAGGCTATTAATCAAATCCATATTATTTGCCTAAAAGGTTATTTAGTTTATTTTTTAGATAGTCTTTAAACTGAATTTCATCTTGGGTCAAACGCCAAACCCGAGTGTCTTCACTGATACTATCCTGGCCATTATAGATGGCATTAATGAACAATGCTGACCCGCTGGCTTGAAACTTTTGCGCTAATTCTTTATTCTCAGGCAAGTCAATATTTATCTCCCTAAATTCAATTTTTCCGTCACGAAGTTCTGGCTGAAAATATTCATCAATAGTTTCACCAGCGTATTTGCCGATTGTAATGCAGGTAATACAGCGCTGGGTAGCGTGAAATAAATACACTTGGACTTTATCAGCAGATTGTTTTGCTGATTGACTGGAATCAACAGCTTCGGTTTTTACGGAGCTAACATTAATAATAGCCAAAAGTATCAATAAGCCCAAGCCAACTGCCACGCTAAAACCGATAATGAATTTTTTATCCATAGATCTTATTTTAAAATCGCATTAAACAAATAGCCTGTGAATAAAATTCCAATCCCCACAACTGAAGCGAAAATAATAATCAGTTTTGTTTTCATAACCCGCTTTAAAATCATAAATTCTGGCAAAGACAAGGCTGTGACAGCCATCATAAAAGCAAGAGTTGTTCCTAAAGCTACTCCTTTTTCCGTTAGAGCGCTTACCAGCGGTATAACGCCAGCGGCGTTGGAATAAAGCGGAATACCTACTAAAACAGCCAATGGCACAGCATACCATTTATCCGCGCCTGCATATTGAGCCAAAAAGTCAGCTGGTACATAGCCGTGAATCCAGGCGCCAATGCCGATGCCAATAATCACGTACAGCCAGACTTTTTTAATTATATCCCAGGTATAACCACGGGCATATTTGATTCTTTGAGGCCAGTTCATTTGAGGCAAAGCTAAAATATTTTTGGCTTGGTTTTTACGCACAAAATCAGCCAGCAAATGTTCTACTGGCAAATAACCGATAATTAAACCCGAAATAATAGCAATTACCAGACCGCTGGCTATGTAAATGCCTGCGATTTTCCAGCCGAATAAACCAAACAACAAAACCAAGGCAACTTCATTTACCATTGGAGATGAAACTAAAAAAGAGAAAGTTACGCCGAGCGGTACGCCCGCTTCCACAAAGCCTAAAAATAGAGGTACGGCTGAACAAGAACAAAAAGGCGTGATAATGCCAAAGACAGCTGCCATTATATTGCCGATGAATTTATGCTTGCGGGATAATATTTTGCGGATTTTTTCAGGCGGCAAAAATGACCTTATTATTGAAACTGCAAAAATAATTACTGCAAGTAAAATAAAGATTTTTATCGTGTCAAAGATAAAAAAATTCACAGCATCACCGGCAAGTGAACCCTTCTCAAGGTTAAATAAATCATATGTTAACAAATTGGCAAATAGTTGTATTGGATAAAACATATATAAAAAGTAATTAAGAGTCTTGTTTTAACAATTGTTTTATTTCTTCCACATCAGGAATGCGTCCATAACTTAATACTTTTTCATCAGCTACTAAGGCGGGTGTGCTCATAATGCCGTAATTCATAATGGCTGTTATGTCAGTAACTTTCTCAATCTTTGCGTCTAAATTAAGATCCTCTATGGCTTGTTTGGCATTAGCTTCAAGTCTTTGGCAATTGGGGCAGCCAGAGCCCAAGATTTTGATAATCATAAGTTTATTTAGTTAAATAGTGCGCTAAAAGCGAGCTATATTTATTAATAATTTTTTGATTGATTGAATAAATGACTTTGGTGCCATTTTTTTCTGATTTTACCAGATTGAATTTTTTTAACACTTTGAGATGATGAGAAATGAGATTTTGTGGTAAATCCAAGAATTGCCATATTTCGCAAACACATCTTTCGCCTTTGCCAAGCATGCAAAGAATTTGCAAACGGTTTGAGTCTGAAATGATTTTTAAAAATTCCGCGGTTTGTTGCAGATTATGTTTTGATTGTTTTGTTTTACAGCAGTTGAAGTTCATAGTGCGTGGGGTTAAATATCAATGGATATTGATATTATAGCAAGCCAAAATAAAAAAGTAAATTATTTAGTTGAGGATAACTAAAAATGTTGCCTATTAGTGGAAATAAGGCAGCCCTTAAGGATAAAAAATAAGGGATTTGACTGCCTAAACTAAAAATTGTCAAAAAGGTAATTTTTCGCTATAATAAAAAAGAGAAGTATAACATTTAATTAATCTAAAAGCGATGAAGCTCGCTCAATCGCTGCCAGCCAGCTAATAGCTTCTACTGTTTAGGGTAGCGGCTTTTTATTTTTTTATGAACCAAAAAAACTTTAAAGAAAAAAATGATTCCTCATGGCTTAATAAAAATATTCTTGGGGCGGGACTCACGAGTTTTTTTAGCGATATGAGCCACGAAATGACTACGGCGGTTTTGCCGGTTTTCCTTGTAAATCTTGTAGGCGGCGCGCTGGCTCCGCAGCTATTGGGCATTATCAGCGGCCTGTCTGATGCGTCATCAAGTTTTGTTAAAACATTCTCCGGCTGGATAAGCGACAAGATAAAAAAACGAAAAGGATTAATGATGATCGGCTATGCAGCGACAGGACTTTTTGCCGGCCTTACCGGATTCGCAGCAAGCTGGTGGGGAGTGCTAATGTATAGAACATTTGCCTGGATGGGCAGAGGATTAAGAGAACCGCCGCGCGACGCTCTTATCGCTGACTCTGTCTCACCTAAATATTATGGCAGGGCTTTTGGATTTCATCGCGCTATGGATACACTCGGCGCGATTGCCGGTCCGCTTTTTGTATTTTTCGCCCTTGCCCGTGTTGGCATCCACTCTATTTTTATTTACTCCTTTATCCCCGGTATTTTGGCAGTGTTTGTTGTTGTCTTGTTTACCAAGGAAATACCCCAAAAAGACAATGGAACTCAATCAATGGGGTTTTGGAAAGATATTATAGCCTTGCCGAAAGAATTTCGCCTTTTTCTTTTAATAATGTTTTTATTTGGCATTGGCAATTTCAATCGTACGCTCTTACTTCTTCGCATGCAGGAAGTATTGACTCCAACAGCCGGCCTTATCCTGGCAGGCAGTCTTACTATCTTGCTTTATACTTTGCGTAATGCGGTGCAAGCCATTGCTGATTATATCGTTGGTCACCTGAGTGATATATTCGGCAGAAAAGTGCTGCTGGCTTTTTTCGGATTTTTTATTTTTGGCGTCCTATCACTCGGTCTGGCATATCCTATTCCAACACTCTGGTTTTTTGTTATTATTTTTATTCTATCGGGGATAAGCGCGGCAAGCTATATGGCGCTTGAAAAAGCATATGCCGCTGATTTATTGCCCTCTAATCTCCGGGGTACCGGCTATGGAGTTTTGCAAACTATTGACGGCATCGGTGATTTTATTTCCAGCTTTATGGTCGGCTTTCTTTGGTCGGTCTTATCGCCATCCACCGGCTTTTTATATGCCGCAGTTTTAAGCTTTGGATCAGCAATATTGCTTTATGTATTGCGAAACAAAAAAGCATTTTAATTATCCACCTAGACTCCTTATATGCTTAATTTTTATTCAAAAACAAAAGATAAAATAAATGACATCCTCATTGCTCTTGACAATATTTCCGTAAGCGAGCATGCCAGGGAAACAGCTCAATTGATTCGCGATAAACTTGAAGCGAATATATTTTCGCTTGTAGTCGTGGGGCAGTTTAAACGAGGTAAAACTACTTTTATTAACGCGCTGCTCGGCCAAGACCTCCTACCCACGGCGATTATTCCGCTCACCTCAATCATTACGATTATCAATTACGGGAATGAATTAAGAATAACGGCCTATTTTGAAAATAAAAGCCAAAAAGAAATAACCATTGACGAATTGCCTTTTTATGTGACCGAAAAATATAATTCCAAAAACGAAAAAAAAGTGGATCGGGTTGAAATCTTTTTCCCTTCCCCATATCTAAAGAACGGGGTTCAAATTATTGATACTCCTGGCGTGGCTTCAGTGCATGAGCACAACACCAAAACAACATATGAATATCTGCCGCAGGCCGATGCGGCCATATTTTTGGTGAGTGTTGATCCGCCACTCACGCAAGCCGAACTTCATTTTCTGCGCGATCTTAAAAATCTGGTAGTTAAAACTTTCTTCATTCAAAACAAAATTGATACGGTAAGCGAAGCTGATTGGGAAGAATCGCTGGCTTTCAGCAAAAGAATTATTATGGAAGAGGCGGGGTTTAGTGAGATGACTATTTATCCTCTTTCCGCCAAACAGGCGCTTGAAGGAAAAAATGAGAATAATCAGCAAAAGATAGAAAAAAGCGGTTTACCTCGCTTTGAAAAGTCGCTGGAGGAGTTTTTTATTAACGAAAAAGGCGAAATATTGCTTAAATCAGCGGTTGAGAAAATAAACAATCTTATCAATGGAGAAATGATCCTGGCCGAACTTCAGGAAAAATCATTGCAATTGCCTCTTGAAGAATTAGAGAATAAAATTGCGGCCTTTAAAAAGTTTATTCACGACAGTGAGCAGGAGAAAACAGACAGCGGAAGACTTCTGGCTGAAGAAGTTAAAACACTTAAAAACGAAACGCTAATTGAAGATTTAGATAAATTAAAACAAGAAAAAACCAAATGGCTTGTGGCGCAAGTGGAGAAATTTTCAACCGAACATAAATCAGACGGCAACGCGAAGTTCGCCGAACTTATGGATGAATTTATTGCCGCACAGATAAGAGATATATTCGGCGCTTGGCGTGTCAAAGAAGAAAGGATATTAAAAAAGAACATTGAAGAAATTCTCCAGCGATTTTCGGATCGCATGTATAGAATTTACGACCAAATTGTTGAATTCTCAGCTGAACTTTTTGGAATAACTAATCGTCAATTCCGAATGCAGGAAACATTGCCGCCGGAAATAGAATTTAGATTTCAGACGGCTGACCAATCCGATATGCTGGGCATGACGCTTAATCTGGCTAAAAAAGCGTTGCCAAAAGCGTTGGCGCACAGATTAATCCTAAAAGAGGCGCGAGCAAAAGCAGAAATGATGATTGATCGCCATTGCGGTAAAGCGCGATACGATTTTTCCGAACGTTTGGGGCAACTGGCGCGAAACTATCAACTAAATCTTACTGAAGCGGTTAGATCAAGGCAAAACGACGTTCTGAAGGCATTAGAAACTGGAATCGCCTCTAAACAAAATGCCGCCATTGAGACAAAAGCCCAGAAAACGCGCATAGGCGATAAAATTAAAAATTTAAAAGAGATAAAAGAGTCTTTGCAAAAACTAATCATTCGCTTATGATAAATCCTGCTTACTATCTTTTTTCGGGAATCGGCGTCATATTCGGCTTTATTGCCGCGCTAATGGCCTATATGATTACCTATTACGAATACATGCATCACTATCAAACCAAAAAAGAACCAAGAAAAATGGCTTTAGAAACCGCAATTATTACTTTTTTTGTCTTTTTTTTGATATCATTAATAGCAGGATATTTTTTAACTAAAAACATATGACAAAACATTCGTTCAAAATCACGTCTTTAATTGCCCACGAAATATTGGATTCACGGGGCAATCCGACAATAGAAGTTACTATTGGAGTCTACGGCGGCGCAAAAGCAACGGCAACAGTGCCGTCCGGAGCAAGCACCGGCAAGTATGAGGCTTTGGAGCTACGCGATGGCGATAAAAATTGCTATAAGGGGTTAGGCGTTTTAAAAGCGGTACAAAATGTTAATGAGGAAATAAACAGCAATTTAATCGGCAAGAAGTTTACCCAGCAAGAGCTTGATACTTTTCTTATAAAACTTGACGGCACGGAAAACAAATCCCGCCTTGGAGCCAATGCCATTTTAGGAGTTTCTATGGCTTTTGCCAGAGTTTGCGCATTGAAGACTGGTGTAGAATTATATGAGTATTTGGGAGAGTTAGTTGGCAATACAGACTACAAATTGCCCCAGCCAATGCTTAACATTATCAATGGCGGCAAACACGCAGACAGCGGATTAGACATTCAGGAATTCATGCTGGCTCCAATCGGTTTTGAGTCTTTTGCCAAGAAAATTCAAGCTGGATCGGAAATTATCCATACCCTGAAGGATATTTTGAAGAAAAAAGGATATACCGTCAGCGTTGGCGATGAGGGCGGTTTTGCTCCCAAACTTCATTCTAACGAAGAAGCAATGGACTTAATGGTTGAAGCGATAAAAGAAGCTGGTTATGATACTGAAAGAGTAAAAATAGGCATGGATGCCGCGGCTTCCAGTTTTTATGAGAATGAAGTTTATGCTTTAAAAATTAAAGGCCAAAAACAAACAGTAAATTCTGATCAGATTATTGATTGGTATGAAAAATTGTTAGAGAAATATCCAATAATACTAATTGAAGACGGTTTGGCAGAGGACGATTGGCAAGGTTTTTCTAATATGACAAAAAGGCTTGGTGAAAAAATAAAAGTTGTGGGTGATGATTTACTAGTAACTAATATAAAAAGAATAAGAGAGGCTATAAATATTAAAGCAGTCAATTCAGTGCTGATTAAACTTAATCAAATTGGCACGGTTAGCGAAACTATTGATGCCGTGAATTTGACCAAGCAGCAAGGCTGGACACCTTTTGTTTCTCATAGATCGGGAGAAACTACTGATACTTTCATTGCCGACTTGTCAGTCGGCTTAAGTTGTCCGTTATTAAAATCCGGATCGCTGGTCAGAGGCGAACGGGTCTGTAAATATAATCGGCTTATGGAGATTGAGAGAAAGTTAAAATAAAACATAAAATTTATAAACAAGCGGTCGTGGTATTATAAAATTTTTAAAGTTCGCTATCTAGTCTAAACAAAAAATACTGCTAATGAGCAGTATTTTTAGTTATCATGCGTCTCTGAGGCCTTCGGGTCTCTCGAACGCTTTTTTCTTGGTACACCGTCGGGGTCTGGTACCCAGCCTTTAGGGGAACCTTAGGGCTTTTATCAGGGTCATTCTAATGACTGTAAATAGGCACTCGGGTCGGGGTTGATTTAAGTAATTAAGGGAAATGCCTGCACTGAGCCGAGCCGAAGTGAGACAAATGAGACACTATAAAAAGGGGCTACGTTTGTGTCTCATCGTTCTCGAGGCCATACATCAATTTTTGATTTTAGGGAAAATTCGTCTTTATAAAATCAATATTATCGACAACATACTGGCCGAGCAGAGGCGAAGCTACCGAAATTTTTATCATATTTTTTTCTGCAGATTCCCCAGTTACATGTTCATAAATCTGCATTAATAAGGTCGTACAAAAGCCACTGTCAATAACACCATCCTTGTCTAAAATACGAGGTATAAATTTTTCATATTCATCATTGTATCTATATTCATATTCCTCAAAAGTTTCCAGAAAAATTTCCACATCACAATCAGGCAAAATTCGTTGGAAAATAATTGAAGTGACCATTTCTAAAACATCCTCTCTGTTTTCTGAATTAGCGATTCTTAAATATAAATAAGACAAGACTGAAAGTGCAAAATAGGTTAACTCTTTCTTTTGAATTTTATCCTGTGGCACATTCAGTATTTTTGTAAATATCTCAAAAAGCATAGACTGCCCACCAATTGTTTGATTTACTAATAATTCAATGACTTCTTCTCTTGTCATAATTTTGTTATTTTATTTTTCCTTAAATATTTATAAAAATTATTTTTCTGCCTTGCGATTTTGACATCACTTTGATCAAAGTTGCCCGACCCAATCAGCCAAAAAATCTTATCCACTATTACTGGGGGTTGATCAACCAACAATCCTATTTTAACAATCATTTTGAACGCCTCATAATCAGAGTCGTTATCAACGATCTTTAACTTTTGGAAAATATCTTTAATATGAACATCTGGCTTGCCATATTGAGGATACCCTAATTCCTTTATAAAATCACAAGCTAAGGGGAACCCATAGCCAAATATTTCTTTTTCTAAGAGCATAGGCAATGAGGCGATAGTGAATTCATTATGGAAAAAAGATTTAACGAATTTATCAAAGTCCTTAACGTTTTTAAAATTTGATAAAAATTTAGCGCAAGATAATACTCCCTTAGTATATATAACCCAGGCATTCCGATTATCATTGATTTTCATTTTGTAGTACTTACCGAATTTATTTCTAAATTTGATGAAAAGCTTTTTCCAATCGCCATTGTAGTAATCATGAACTTTAACAGGATCAAATTGAAATAAAATCGTGGACATATCTTCTGTAGCGGCAATAAAATTTACATATCCCTGCTTGTTTTTCAAAGAATTTAACATGTGCTGGAAAATAACCTTAAGAGATTTTGCGGAAAATTTTTCATAATAATCCAGCTGAGCCCTTAATATCTTTTCACCGACTTTTTCCTTTAAAAAATTATATGCGGCATTATAGATTGCAATTAGTTTTTGGTCGCTGTTTATCATGGTTTTATTTTATATTTTATTTAAAAATTTCAATATCTCTACCATTGCCAAAGTATCCAGCTGGCAATATTCTAGCAAGTCATCATAAATCTGCTTTTTCTCTTTGGTCGTTGTTTTGGGATCAATCATTCTCCTCCAACTTTCAGACGCATTACCGCCTTCTTGGATATTAAGTTCTTTATAGGAAAGTTTGGGTACTATAACAGGCAAGACGCTTTTTAATGACGCAGAGCCGTGAAAATTCTTGTGCACATAATAGCCGTTTCTAAAAATCATTATCGGGTCATACATTCTAGCGTTAATATCCTCAAAAAAATCGGTAAAAAGCGGATAGTGTTTAGCAATCTCTTTATTGCGTCCTTTTTCAAAGCTGGCATTCCAGGCAATGAAATTGCCTTTCTTGCCAACCTGTTTTTTTAGCGTTTTGGCTAGTTCAGGTACAGGATCAGACCAGTCTTTGGCTAAGTAAGCATAATGTTCTAATTTGCCATTGGGTTTATCTTGGATATGCAGAGAATACTGAAAAGGAATTTGCTGGTAAGGATGGTAGCCGTCAAAGATAGGAATCGCCGAGCTGTATGTTTCATAATCAAAAAAGTACAAAGGATATTCCAGTTGGCTTAAATCAGCTTTGATATTGTCCGGCTCAATATGAACTTTATTATGCTTAACAGCGTGGTGGTGCTTAATACTCTTATGATTAGTTAAAAAGTCATCAGGGATGTCTTTAATGTCTAAAATACCCTGGTCTAAAAGCAGACTAAGCTTTTTCTCACTTAAACCGCCAGCTATGCTGTAAATATTGTGTTCTGGCCAGTCTCTTTGGCAATAATCAGCAAAATCGCAGGCATAAGGCTTACTGCACTGTTTTAGAATCCTGATTTGAGGTTCTTCTTTTAAGTCCAGAATCTTATGGGCTGATTTAATATCTAGATTAACCTGGCTAATTAATTCTTTTACCTGATCGGTTAAATCTTCAACTTTTAATAATTTATTGGAATCAACTTCGCCGTCCCTGACAAATTCTTTATTAACAAAAATTAAATGCAGTTTATTGATTGGCAAACCCGCTGATTCATAACAGATTTTCTGAAAGGCCAAATCAATGATATTAATATCTTTAACGCTGACTGCACTTTTGATTTCATAAACATCCCATGCCTTAGCTTTAGTATTAAAACTCAAAATATCGCCACGGCAAAAGAGCTTATAGCTGGAAACCGTGGGCTGGAAAATAGTTTTAGTTCCGTCTTTGATTAATTTTTTGGTCAAAGCGATTTGATCCTTAATTTCCTCGGCCATAGCTGAAACACCGCCTGGGAATAGTTTATAGGCGTAGGGTTCAACTTCATATCCTTCTGCAAATAATTTTTGCAAATTAAGGTCTGCTTCTTTGGGAAGCAAATCTTTGCGGTATTTGTAGAGCCACAAGTAGCGGTAGCATTGGGTGTATTTAAGAAATGCGGATTTGGTGAGCATAAATTATTATTACTTAATACTGACTAATATCAATATTTGGTACATATTCGCAGCCATCAACCATATTGGATTGTTGATTAAAACTCTTTATGCAATTTTTTAGGTTTACCTCAAAGTTTTCTTTGGGCTTAAGCCAAAAATTTATAAATTCATGGTTATCATAGAAATGTCGTTGGGGTGAAACAACCTCATCAAGTTGTGTTTTAAAATTATTGTTAAAATAGCAGATAATATTTTTATATATTTCATTTACATAATCCTTTCCAAAAACCGTTTCAACCATTTCACCATGATCTAATTTGTGTCTGATTCCATTAGAACCGAAAAGCTCATTATATAAGCTACAACCTAAAATTTTCATCATTTCATTTTTATCATAAGTAATATATATTTTACCATCTGCATTTTGTCTTTCTATTTTACCACACATAGCCTCGAGCGCAGAGAATAATAGTAACAATTTAGGGACATAACCAATAGTATTACTGCACTCCTGCAAGAATCTAAATGCTTCAGGATACTTAAAGCCTTTTATAGATTCATAAGCATTTATTTCACCCTCATCGAATTGAAGCCCAACTCCTGTTTTGTTTTGAATATGTTTATAAAAAAACACCTTATCTTGATTGTTGATAGATTTAAAAATCAAAAAAGGTTCTCTATAAAAATCCATAAAACACTGACTAACAAAAGTTAACTTTTGAACGATTTTATCTAAATCTTTTCTGAAATTATTAATTGCTTCAATTCCCGAGTTAACTTCAACTTCTTTTTGCACCAGCCATGCATCGCCCTTCCATCCCTCGGCATAATTAAAATCCCATTGTGTAAATAAAAAATCATCAATACTCATTTCTGGCACTGGTTTATCGTCATTTAAACCTACGCTCAAATGTGATAATGTCCTAACTCTTTGTTCAATTATATATTTATTCATGGAAATAATTTATCTGTAAATTAAGATTGGCTTCTTTGGGGGGCAGATCTTTACGATATTTATAAAGCCAGAGGTAGCGGTAGTATTGGGTTATTTGAGAAAGTCGGACTTGGTGAGCATAATTATTTTTTATCCTTTACCGCTTTAGTTTTTCTTAATCGTTTTAGAAAATTTTTAAGATTATTAAATAATTCGTCATATAATATTACTTCAATATTCTTCATGGAATTATTTAAAAGACGGAAGTTATTCTCCATAAGTTCATCTTGCAACTGCTTTCTCGTGCCTGCTATAATAAAACCCCGAGGTTTTACTACCTTAATATCAATCTTGCTTGATTTTTTTATGGAATCTTGAATGGCTAAATTGTTTTTATTTATAAGATCTATATAATTTTCAACCTGAGAAATAGCCTTTGAAAGGTCTATGTCCCAATAATAATTCTTCCTGCTTTTGTCATATTTTAATAAGTTTGTGTTCGGTTTTTTTATTTCAAAAATATCTAAATAATTATATACATCGATTAATAAAAAATCGGGATATTTACCCTCCAAAGAAATATTCTTTTTTTCTATTATTCCCGCATAATTTGAATTAAATACTAAAATATATTTCCGTAAAAATTCTTGCCACCTATTTTCATCCTGACTTTTTGATTTTAACTTACGTTCATATTCCTTTATAATATTTTCAAGGTAGATAATATCAGTCGTATCGCGATTTTTTGATATTTGAATAAACTTATTAATACCTTTCAAATTATTACTATAAAATTCCAAAAATTTCGGTATAAAAGCAGATAGCCCCTCAATGTCAGTAGTTGATAAATTATCAAAAATTTTTGTTTTATTTAGCAATATTGAAATTGCATCTTTTTGATAATCATTATTGTATGTTTTTCCTAATTTGAATTTTTGCGGCAAAAGAATCCCCAAATGCCGTTCTACTAATTGATTTTGTAAATTCCATTGTTCTTTGCCAATTATCCTTAATTCTCTTAAAATATTTTGCAAATCAGTATGATTTATATTTATACAATATTTATGTTTTTTCTTGCGTATGTTTGTCTTTTGATTTTTAGAAATAATTAAATCGAAATTTTTAAACTTTTCATTTAATTTTCTTAAAATCAGATATCCTCTGCTTGCAAACCCTTTTCCGTTTCTTTTAAGTCCAGATGGTAACTTATCAAATCCATTTATGGAAATTTTTTTTATTAATTGAGCCTGATAACCATTTAAAAAATAAACTATCTTTTTGCCAGTCTTATTTAGCGTATAGATAATATTTTTATTTTCATCTGTAAATTTCTCAATTTTACTCCGTTGTTTAGCCATATAAGATGGTAATTTAAATATTAACACTAATAAATTATTTTAATAATTTAAGTTATCAATCTAGATAAAATCAAAATTTAACCGCCCTTTGTTACAGTTTCGCCTTCATTAGGTTTTGGTAGAATAATCGGCTCTTGCGTCTGAGGAGCAGGTTCTTTTGGTTCAGTTTGAGTTTTTTCTTTATCCTCATTAGACATAAAATTTGTTTAATATTGATAATATAAAAATAAACACCGAAAATAATAATAATATTAAAGCTAACTTAAAGAGTTTTGATTTAATTGTTGTTTTATTATTATTTTTAGTGAATGCATTTTGGCTATCACTTAATAACTGTAAATATAGTTCGTCTTCATTTTTACTTAAATATTCTGGATGTTCAGCAATATTTACAGATGTTGTTATAAAATTTCTTGGCCAAGTTATATAAAGACACAAACCTGCGGAAATGAATAAAAATACTAAACCGATAATCCCTTCCGCATATTTTATATCATTTAAATTTTTCAAAACTAATGTCGCATAACCAACACCAATTGTTGCTTCGAATCCTAAAATAGCCGCAGCTTTTCCGTCAAGGATATTATCGGCCTCTGCCCAAAAATTAAATTTATTCTGAACACTTTCTAATAAAATTTTAAATTTTCTACTATTATTAAACATTTGGGTTTTTTAAAAAAGTATTTAGATGTTCTCGGGAATTAAGTGTATTATTTGGCGTAAGTCCTAAAATAGTTGCGATGACTTGATCTGTTGTTTGAATAAACATTTTCATCTCTGGAATTTTTACAACCGTACTTATTTTGCCAAAATGCACTAATGTATTTCTTGCACGTACCAACAATTGTACATTTTTCCTCTGCCTTTGATCTAGGGTAATACCAAAATATTTATTAAGGATGTAAGATATTTTAACCTCCGATTTTGTGCTTCGAAGGTCTTCTTCTGACAGCCACTTTCTGTTTTCTATAGAAAATAATGATTCCCAAATCGTCCATGCCGTAAGAAATGATTTTTCTACAATCTGCCATTGAACCATATCACGATAAAGAAAAAGAAAATAACCGTCATCGTATATTTCCTGCCAATCCTTAGTTGAAATATGATTTATGGTATTTTCGATAGCAGTATCAAAGCCTAATTCCATCCATTCCATATCCCATACTGGAATACCATTAGTGCTCTCTGTATCAATAATTTCACCAGTTGCTTTTATTTTAAATTTGGAATTCAAATTGATGGAAAGTCTCAATTGTCCTCCAAAAGCCGTATGCGGCCTATGATCTGCAGTTATTGGTTTTTCTCCGTCCCAATCTTTAATAAATACATTCCTGCCAATAAAAATAGAAAGAAAAAAGAGAATATCATGAAGTCTAGTGAGTTTGGTATTTTCAAAAGGAAGGACTGCTTTCGCCTCAGAATCTGGGATATTGACTGTTGCGGTTATTTGATGGCTACCTGTTATTTGAGTGACACTATAATTAGGTAGCAACTTATAAACCTCATCATAATTTAGGATAGCATCAAAGGCGTAGCCGCAAATATTTAATTTGCGTATGCCTGTAGGAAATTCTAAATTGTAAACAGATAATTCTTTCATCTTTTTTATTTATTCTCAATAATATTTATTTCCTCTTTATTGAGTCCGTACAACTTATACACCAACTGATCAATCTCATAATCCACTGCCTAAATTTTGGTCAGCGCTATATAATCACAAAATATCCAATTTGGTCTTTCGATCTTTTTGCTAGTTTTAATAATTCTTTTACCATCAGCGACTTTGTTTCTTCTAATAATTCTTCGTGAAAATTTTGTAAAATTTTTAAATGTCTTCGTTTGTTTACGTCAATTTTATCATCTCCAAATAATTTTACAACAATTCTCAGAGCTTTTTTATCATATAACTTCGGGTGGCTCAATGAATGACGAATTGCTTTAAATTTATTTTTTTTGACCTTAGCCAGCCCCTCATAAACGAGGTATAGGGCTTTATAGCGATCAAATTTATTATTAGATCTATAACCCTGATAGCCAGTTTGTAGATTTTGTAATAAAAAATATAAATATTTGTTCGTTGTTCTTTTAATCACAATCCATCCTCTTTTTTTAGTGAATTTATTATATAATTCAACCAATTTTGAGTTGGGAAATTTTGTTATCTTAATCTCAATCGGTTTCGGAAGATGATATAATTCTTGTTCGAATTCAACAGAATGAAGAACACTTCTGGTTTCATACCGAAATTCAAAAACTGATCCACCTGAATATATTTTTTCTACCAAGGTTTTTACATCACTAATATGCGCTAGCCGTATATCTGATAAAATTAATTTCTCAGGCATAGAATTGCTACCATTTTTATCCATATTTTTATTTCCCATCAACAATTTTAATTTCCTCCTCTGTCAGGCAGTAAAGTTTGTAAACAATTTTATCAATCTCATAATCCACCGCCTCAATTTTTGTCTTATTTTTATCGCGGGATTCAGGAGTTTTATTTAATTTAAGCATTTCGTCAACAAGCGTAACAATTTTGTCATGCAACATTTTATCGTCTTTATCGCTTAAATCTGGCTGATAAATTGGGAAGTTTAATAATGGCTCTTTATCAATTTGTAGCAATTCACCCTGTCTTTTCCCCTTATTCTTAAACCAAAAATTAGATAATTGTGAATTTAGAATTGCCGTAAGATATTTTATATTTATATCTCCTTGCGGTTTTATCACGAAAAAAGTTTGAGATACATAACAGGGATGGTTAACGTAAGTAAAATTTGGTTTATGTGTCTTTCTTGCAGAGAACATCCTTTCGCCATCTTTAAAGAATTTTTCATCCCTTGCTCTATGTAGACCATATGGACCAAAATCTGACGTAATTACTTTGGCAAATTTTTCTAAATGGTTTTTTATATTAGGAAATTTTTTAATATTTTTCCTAATATTTTTATCAGTATAAATTATCCAGTATTTATTTTGGGTATTACTTCCAAACCTAAATAATTCCCCCGTGGTGTAAAAAGGCTTAAATATTTGTCTTTCATCTTCGGCTAACTTCATTGCTTGGAATTCTTTATCTTTCAAAATAAAAATTCCGTCGCCAGGTTTTATGGATTTATCTTTTATCTTACTTAAGTGAGAATCTAATACATATTCCTGGGGAGCGACAATTCCCTGAGCTACCTCCTTTTCAGTTAGAACTAAATTTGACTTGTTTAGTATACTATTTATTACTGAGGACATTTCTTTATTTGTAAAATTAATTGTATCTTCTTTTTTAATGGGGCTAACTGCGGCAACATATTTTTCTACTCCATATTCAGATTTATTATTTAAAGTATCCTTTAATTCGTCTTTACTTATAGATTTATCAATTACTCTTAAATAATTTACATTATAAATTCTTGATGGATTTTCTTTTCTAACAACATAAATCATCGTCTGTATTCCTGCTTCAGGAAATACCTTGAAGGCATTAAAATCAACAAAAGAAATTATTCTGCTATCAGATAAAATTTTCTCTCTTAGTTTTTTTGCACCGAAACTAGTTATCCAATTGTTTTGAGCAATAAAGCTATGATACCCTCCATTCTTTAGCAAATCTATCGATTTACATGCAAAAAGGTACCAAATGTCCATTTTGCCCATGTAATATTGCGGTAATACTTGTTTAGCTTCCTCAAAAATTTTTCTATTTTCATATTCTTTGACATACGGTGGATTTCCAATTACAGCATCAAAACCGCCATCCTTAAATATCTCACAAAACGCAACCGTGTAATTAAAAGGATTAACTTTTTCTAAATTACTAAAATATTTTTCCAGTCCCTTATTAATATTTTTATTAATTACTTCTTCCAGCTTACCGATTTCAGCCAAAAGGTCTTTCTTTTTCTGGTCGTCTGATTCTTTATAGAAACTAATTTTTAAATCAGCCAATTTATCAATTTCAGTTTTATAATTATCAAACAAATTAAGACCTTGCTCTTTTTCCTGCAATTTTTCACCGCCGATTAAGGAATTGCCACATCGAATATTAAGATTAAGGTTGGGCAATAAGTGGTTGCCTTTTAAATCTTGGGGCTTAATTCTGTCCAAGGCCTTAATCATCAGATTAAGCTTAGTAATTTCCACTGCTTTGGCATCCAAATCAACGCCAAAAATATTATTCTGCAATATTTTCTTCCTGATAATAAATTCATCCCACATGGTCTGGCCTTCAGGCACTTTCATTACTCTGCGGTAAGCATTCAAAAATTCATCAAATACCCGAATAAGAAATGATCCTGATCCGCAGGCAGGATCAAGCACTCTGATTTTCTCAATTTCAGAAGTGGTTTTAGCTTTGGCTAAAAGCTCGCCAACGGTATTTTTCACAATATAGTCAACGATGTAATCTGGCGTATAGTAAATGCCCTGGGATTTTCTTTTTTGCTTCTGCTTGTCGCTGATTTTCTTTTCATCAGTTGTTCTGGACTTGGCTAATTCGCCTAAATAGTTTTCATAAACTTCACCAATTATGTGGACACTTAATTTGGAAAAATCAATTTCTATCAAGTCTGTAATTATCGGTAGGATGACTTCGTCATTGATTTTAATATCTTCTTCATTAATTTGATTATATTCTTTAAAGCTAAAAAGCTCGGTATTAAACTTGTCATCCATCTGCTTGAATTTGAGTTTCAATTCCTGATACTTGGATAACTTTGATTCTTTAACCTGGCCGATGATGTCTTCGCCGATCACATTCTTGTCATGGCAAATGTCCATGAAGATCAGGCGGTCTAAAATTTTCTGTGCTAATAAATCAAGATCGTCCGCCTCAATTCGGGGATAGTTTTTAAGTAAATACTTACGCAATGATGATCGCCAAACCTTAATCTTTTCAAAAAATTCTTTCTTTATTTTTTCCACGCCTAAATCCTGCTGAACCGGATAATAAATAGTATCCTGATCAATTCTGCCTTGAGTTTGCAATAAGAAACTTCTGGAAAGTTTAAGTAGGAAGCTTAAGCCGTCTTCTGATAGCAAATCAATGTAGTCTTCTTTGTTGGCATTTGGCCAAAGCAGATCATAAAAGGCATACTTTCTATCTTTATATAAACGCCCCTGATAAAAGCTGTACAAACGCCATTCTACGAAATTAGTCAGGACACCCCAAGCCACACCCTCGCCAGAACAATATTTTAATAATTGCTCTATAAAAGTTTTAGGTTGATATGACCCATCCAGCATGTCTTTTTTGTGGGCATCCTTGGACTCAATAACTAAAAGCTTGGATGTGCTGGATTTTAAAACTATATCGGGTTTCTTGCCTGTTTTAACATCCTGTCCTTGGTTGATATTCCAGCTTGAGCTATCCCAACCAAGTAATTCCAGCAGTTTAACTGTAAAACTAGTCTGAACATGTTCTTCGGATTTTGAGAAGCCGTCTTCTTCTTTGAATTTTTGAACCAAACTAACAAGCCCTTTCTTCAGCTTGTTTTTAGCAGAATCGGTTATATCAGTGTCAACTTGTGGCGTTCTTAAGATTTGGTGCTTTTTGTCCATATTTGAAAAGTTTAAAATTAAGCTAATTTATTCTTATTTTACGCCTAAAAAGACGCTGAGTCAATTGAAAATTTAAGGTAATTTTAATGTTTAAAAAACGCCAAAACTTAAAGAAAAGGTTGGCGTTTATAAAGTAAGTTTATAAAATACTTAATGATAGAAAAGCGCTATAATACTAGGCAATAAAAAGAGGGCTAAAAGGATATAAAATAAGATCGCCCACCACTGTAAATACCAGGGCTTGATTTTAGGTGTAATAGATTTACCCGGGGTTTCCTTTGATTTTTGAAATTCATTAAATACAGATAATCCTGAGGAATCGCCAGACGGCATTAACTCTCCGCTAGGATTTAAAGTAATAGTTAAATGATAAGTTCTACCTGGCTGATTGGAAAAATAAAGGTAAAGAATTGCTGGAATTATAAAAAAGAAAAATAGAATCAAGGATACCAAACAACTGCCCTTGGACGCTGGGGTAACTTTTTGATAGCTTAACATTTCATTAGTCTTATTTACCAAAACCCAACCACGACCATAAGAAGCCATAAAAGTTTCAAACTCTTTTAATTTGCCTTTTGATTCTTTTCTGGAAACAGCTGGCGCATCATCCAAGTGATTTTTACAGTGTTTGCAATATACTGCGTCGTCTTGTATTTCCTCGGCGCAAAAGGGACATTTTTTCATATGGTTGAAAATAAATTATTATAATTTTACCAGCCAAATTCTTTTAAATGGCCAGGTGTGAAATTCAATTTTTGATTATTTATTTTTAATTCTTTTTTAGTTAAATCAGCAGTTATAACACCGAGCGTTTTCATGGCGTGATGGTTGGGGCATAATACAAGCAAATTTTCTAATTTTTCATCTCCGCCATTTGCTTTCTCAATAATATGGTCGGCGTGAGCAAACTTTTTCTTTTGGCCATTAGCGTTTATCCATTCAAAAGTAAAACTGCAAATCTGGCATTTGAAACCGTTTAATTTCTTTACTATTTCCTTTTGCCTTCTATCTTCAACTCTCATTCTTATTTCACCCAGCTTGTTCTTATAATTTTCTTTTGGCGGTATGTATTCTTTAGCAATTTTTAATAATTCATTTGTGTCAATTTTATTGAGATCCTCTTGAAACTTGTCGCTTTCTAAAATTTCTCTGTATTCTTCCTCCTTAAGATTGCTGATATTATTTCTAAATTTAACTCTCTTAACAATATCCTTGCTTAGTTCTTGCCATCGTTCACGCGAGACATTAAATATAAAATCGTAAGTGCCCCAGCTTAAACTTGGGTCCTGATAACTAAAATTTTTAATTATGCCTTGATGTATTTTTAAGAAATTTTTATTTTCACTAAGAACTCCTCTAGTGGCTTCCGCCAATTCTAAAAGCTTTTGATATTTTTCCCCTTGAGTACCCCTTAAATCAAGTTCGTAATTTATCATTTGGGCAAATTGCCGATAATCACTGCTTTTGGTATAAAAATATTTTTCAGGATATTTTGCCGAAAGGAAAAAACTTAAAAAGCGATAGTCAATAAATGACTTTATATTCGGAGTTTTAAATTTCTTATTAACATTTTCAATGAACTCGTCTATTCTGCCAGCGATATTTATATTTTCATCAAAAAGAAGTTCAAATTGCCCTTTAATAAATTTGGGATCCCTTTCAGCATACTTAGCTAGCATCTTTTTGGGATAGTAATAACCCGATTGAACTAGATTTTTGGCATCACTTAATGACTTCTCAATATTTTCAGCTAAATTTTTGGCATCAATATTAAAATTTTTCTGAAAAGTTGCGACAGCTTTATACTTATATCCTTCGTCCTTCTCATAAAATTCAGGATCCTTCAGAATAAAACCAGAGTATTTTTCAATATAATCATTAATATTGTATTTAATTTTCTGGTTATTTATAGACATAAAAGTTTAATAAAAACACAAAGCCCGCCACCAGGTGAACCTTTCGGCTCATATGCAAGTTTCCCTGCATAACGTAGGACACGCCCTGAATGACGGGGTTAATGTGTCCTACGATTTTAGCGACCATGCCCAATATTGCTATTGGGTTTAGGCCAAAATATTAAGTTTTTCTAATACAATTATACCGCAAACTTCTGGTTTCGTCCATTGTAGCTTAGATCAGGGTTTTTGCGAAGTGGGTTTGTCTACAGCTGAATTTTAGGGGGTTTTCATTATTTTGGAATTTATTTATTTTACTTACTTTACTCACTTTACAAAATTTTAAAATGTTGATAAGTCCTATTGACAGAAAAAATACTGATGATAAAATATAATTACAATTGAATATAGAAATAACCGCGCCCAGCCCTGGCGTTCCTATTTTGGGCAAGATTACGGCGAAGAGCAATTGGTTAAAAAAACTAACACTTTGTTATTTTTTTTGACTAATTGCTTTTTTTAATAAAGCGAGTCGATATAACAAAGTCGGCTCGCTTTTATTTTTAATTATTAAATATAAAATTATGCAAAAAAACAACATCCTGACAGCGATTCAATCCGATTTTCCCGAAGTTATACCAAGGATCCAATTAGTAAATGAATTTACACAATTCGTGCTATGGTTCGCAACGCCTAGCCAATTTCGTGAGCCAGAAACTCAAAAAGAATTTGCGAAATCAATCGGATTGTCTCAGGACACATTAACTGACTGGAAACATCATCCAAGCTTTTGGCCATTAGTCTTTCAGGCAATGAACGCCTGGATTAAGGAACATATACCAGATGTTATAGGCGGTCTTTATTTAAAGGCTACAAGTAAAAAAACATCTTCAAAAGATGTAGAAATGTTTATTCGCCTTGCAGGCGGAGAATTTAATAAACTCAATAAAAAATAAATTTATGACTAATTTTAAAAATCAAAAAGCTGATTTGAAAATTGAATATGTCCCGATTGAAATTATTAAGCCAAATCAAAAAAATCCAAGAAAGCTATCGGAAAAGCAAAAAAAAGATTTAAAAGAAAATCTACAAAAATTTGGATTAGTTGACCCTTTAATTCTAAATAAATGTAAAGGACGAGAAAATTTTCTGATCGGCGGTCATCAACGCCTGATTATAGCTAAAGAACTTGGATATAAAACAATACCAGTTGTTTACGTTGATTTGGACAAAGAAAAAGAAACAGAACTTTTAATTAGGCTTAATAAGAATCAAGGTGAATGGAATATTCAACTCCTCGCAGACTTTGATCCCAAATTACTTGAGACCGTAGGTTTTACGTCAGAGGAATTAGATGACATTTTTCAAATTGAAGACACCCCCGAGTTGTTTGACTTGGCCAAAGAATTAAAAAAGCTGAATATTGAAAAAATTGAGATTAAAAAAGGCGATATTTACGAAATGGGTCAGCATCACCTGATGTGTGGAGATTCTACAATTGAAGCTGACATTTTAAAATTGATGGGCAAGGAAAAGGCCGCCATGTGCTTTTGTGACCCCCCATATATTTTGGAATATTTGAAGGGCAAGAAGAAAAAAGGTAAAGCTACGACTGGTTTTGGTTATAAACGTGATCGTCGCTATCTTGAGACTGAATCATTGCCACCTGACTTTACTGAAAAATGGATGGCTAATATCCACAAAGTGCAAAAAGATGATTTTAGTATTATAGTTTTTGAGAATTGGAAAAACATCAGAACGATTTGGAACGTGCTGGAAAAATACTGGAAGCTAAAAAATATGATTGTCTGGCATTTACCCAATAGGTGCCAAGGTTTTGCCGCTAAAAATAAATTTTTTAACAAGTACGACATAGCCATGGTTGGCACCTCGAAAAAGCATAAAGGATTAAAAGTTGAGGATGAGGGTGAACTATTGGAAAACGAATATCAAACAGCCTTGTATGCTACCAGCGGAAAAGCTCACTGGGAAAACTATAAGAAAGGCAAAAAGATTTGCCCGACTGATTTTATTGAATATAAATCAGCTGACGAAAAAAATTCAGGACAAGGCATTATTTTCGGAACTAAGCCGATTGAAATTCTTATACCATATATCAAGGTGCTGACTAAAAGGGATGATTTAATAATCGAACCTTTTGGTGGCAGTGGGTCGACCTTGATTGCGGCTGAAAAAATGCATCGCAGATGTTATCTATTGGAAAAATCCCCAGTGTATGCGGAAGTTATAAAGCATCGCTGGGAAAAGTTAACTGGGCTTAAAGCTAAGAAAATAAGCTAAACATTATGATCAAAGACAAGATTAAATTGGATTTAATTGAAAAGTTTAAAAAAATGCCCATTGTAGAAGTCGCCTGCAAACAGATCGGCATTTCAAGAGCCAGCTATTACAGGTGGCGTAAGAGCCATAAAACTTTTGCCAAAGAAGCAGATGACGCTTTGACTTTCGGCAAGCAGTTTATAAATGACCTTGCCGAATCCCAATTATTGCAGGCGATTAAAGACGGCAACCTGACGGCCATAATTTTTTGGTTAAAGTATAACAATAAAAATTACGGCACTAAAATCGAAATTAAGGGTAGAATTAAAACTGAAACTGATAAATTGACGGCTGACCAAAAGAAAATGATTGCAAAAGCATTAGAGTTATCTGCTTTTAACGACCTAAACAACCCCAATGAAAAAAAAGAAAAAACCAACCCGCAAAATATCAGTTAAAGAAAGTATTAATAAAACTATCGATGAACAATTATATAGAATAGAGCTTACCAAACTAAGCCATTTATATTTTTTCGTTATTTATTTTTGCCACTATGTAAAGTACCAATCGGCTCGGTTTCATAGGACATTTTTTGAGCTGACTGAAAGAGAAGATATAAATACCGTGGTATTAATGGCTTTCCGCGGATCAAGCAAATCAACAATCTTCACCTTATCTTATCCTCTTTGGGCAATCTTTGGTAAGCAACAGAAAAAATTCGTGGTGATTATCGGCCAAACGCAAAGGCAGGCTAGACTTCATTTATCCAATATCAGAAGAGAATTGGAATCAAACGAACTTCTAAGAAAAGATTTCGGGCCATTCAAGGAAGAAAAAAATGAATGGGGCGCGTATTCAATATTTTTACCCTGGTACAACGCCAGAATATCTGCAGTTTCCATGGAACAAACTATCCGTGGTATGAGAAATAAAGAATACCGTCCCGATTTAATCATCTGTGATGATATTGAAGACATTACAACAGTCAAAAACAAGGAGAATCGAGATAATATTTATAATTGGATTACAGGCGAAATAATTCCAGCTGGCGATCAGGATACTAAATATATATTTATTGGCAATTTGCTCCATCAGGATTCTTTATTAATGCGATTAAAAGAAAAAATCATTAATAATGAATTGAATGGCGAGTTTTTTCAGATTCCTTTACTCGATGAGAATGACCAGATCGCCTGGCCTGGGAAGTATCCGAATGTTGATGCGGTTGAGGCGGAAAGGAAAAAAATAGCCAACGAGTCAGCGTGGCAAAGAGAATATTTATTGCATATTATTCCTGATGATGAGCAGGTTGTTCATCCAGAATGGATTTTTAAATACAAAGATTCATTAAAAGAGTTAATAATATATGAATCAAGGAATATTTTTACTGGCGTAGACGCTGCTTGTGTGACAACAAATAACGCAGATTATACTGCTATGGTTTCAGCTGTTGTAACAGGCCATGGGGATGAAATTACTTTCTACATTTTGCCCAATCCGATTCACAAAAGGATGGAATTCCCCGAAACAATTGAAACTATAATTGCTTTGTCAAGAAGTTTAGGCAACGGCAGGGCAACGAAAATATTTGTTGAAAGTGAATCCGCTCACATTTTCATTACCCAGCAACTTAAGCAGAAGTTTATTTATGCGGAGCCCTACCATACGCATGGGATTGATAAAAGAACTAGATTGGTCATGATAACGCAGTTATTCGAGTCGGGAAAAATTCGTTTCCCTGAGAAAGGATGCGAACAACTTATTCAGCAAATACTTGGATTTGGAGTAGAAAAACATGATGACTTGGTTGATGCCCTAATTGTTTTAGTTCTAAAAGTCTTAGAAAAAAATGGTCACCGTGCTAGAATAGCCATCAGCAAAGAACGGTAAAAAGTTATCAACAATGCCTCCTGGACTCCCTAGAGCCGTTGCGTCATTCCTTGCCTTAGGTAATAACTATTAACCTTAAGACCTATGGATCAACCAACGACGCAAATTCAGGGCAATTTGAGGGCTTTAAGCAACAAACAGGCGGATTTGAAGCCTATACTCAAGTATTGCCTTTACTCAAGAAAATCAATGGAGCAATCGGAAAGGCAGGCTCTTTCCATTGATTCGCAGATTAAAGAAATGTTAAAAGTAGCAGAAAGAGACGGACTGAATGTAGTTGAGATCAGGCGTGAAAGCCATTCTGCTAAAGCTTCGGGAGCAAGGCCGATTTTCAAACAGCTGTTAGTGGATATTGAGAAAGGATTATTCAATGGAATCTTGACCTGGGCTCCCGACAGGTTAAGCAGGAATGCTGGAGATCTGGGCGAATTGGTGGATTTGATGGATCACCAAAAGCTGGTTGAAATCAGAACCTTCAGCCAAATATTTACCAATTCGCCTAATGAAAAATTCCTGCTGATGATCTTGGGCAGTCAGGCTAAGCTGGAAAATGACAATAGAGGCGTTAATGTCAAAAGAGGATTAAGAGCCAGAGTTGAAATGGGTTTGTGGCCTGGCCAGGCGCCGACTGGTTATCTGACCAATAAAAATGTTGATAAAAAAGGCCAGGTTCTTGTAGATCCAGACCGCGCGCCAGTGCTCCGTAAAATGTTTGAAAAAGTTGCTTATGAGAATGTGAGCGGACGCAAACTGTATGCTTGGCTAAAATTTGATATAGACTTCAAAACTAAATACGGCAAACATTTAACGCTAAGCAATGTATACAGAATTTTAAACAGTCCGTTTTATTACGGCAGATTCCAATACCCCAAAGAAAGCGGAAACTGGTATCAAGGCAAGCATGAACCACTAATATCGCAAGAACTTTATGAACTGGTACAACAAGCGATTACCAGAGGCCAGCATATTAAATCAGAAGCAAAAGAATTCATGTTTGTTAAGCTGATTAAGTGCGGAGCCTGCGGATCGGGCATTACAGCTGATGAAAAATTTAAAAAGTTATTGGACGGGTCTGTAAGCAGATATGTATATTACGGATGCACTAAAAGCAAAGATATCCATTGTAAGACAGGATATATAAGAGAGGATGAATTATTAAAGCAAATGCTGGAATTGATTGATCGGGTTGACCTGAATCAGCTGGGCATAAAAGAAAAAATAGAAAATGAGATAGACAGGTACTACAAATTCAAAACTGGAGTGCTTGGCGAATCCGAAACAAAGAAAAAGAAGCAAAAAGATTTGGATATCAAAAATTATGCCAAGTACATATTAAAGGAAGGCAGTGTTTATGAAAAACGAGACCTGCTGTCAAACTTAAGAAGCAAGCTTGTGTTAAAGGATAAAAAATTGATGATTGAATAATCAAAATAGAAAAACGTCCTGCTATTGCGGAACGTTCTCCTGTTTCTCTTAATTTGATTTTTCTCATTGTTTTTTTAAAATTCTTCAAAAGAACGATATTCTCCAGTGGTTATCCATCATAAAGGTCTATGTAATGTTGTCTTTAGTGAAAGGTATTGGGGAGTATAAGGGGTAGATTTCTTAGCCCAAAACTCCATATAATCTTTTGTAGACAATTAAGCTTAAATTCTATATAATTGTATTGTAGCATTCTGTTTTATCTTTATACTTTCTATCATCTCCTCGTCAATCCAGAGAGCAAGATTAGGTGAAACATGAGAAGCCCATAAGTGTTATTATAATTATAATATTATTATTATAAAATGTTTATATGTTAAGTAAAGAAATACGAGCTGCTTATTTGAATTTTTTTAAGTCGAAAAAACATACCGTGATTTCATCTGCATCTTTATTGCCGGAAAATGATTCCACTATCCTTTTTACGAATTCTGGGATGTCTCCATTGGTTAAATATCTGTTAGGTGAAAAACATCCAGGCGGAAAACGTTTGACAAACTGCCAAAAATCATTCCGCACTGAAGATATTGAGGACGTGGGAGATAATCGCCATACAACTTTTTTTGAAATGCTTGGGAATTGGTCACTTGGTGATTATTTCAAAAAGGAACAGCTAAATTGGTGGTATGAGTTTTTGATCGAAAAATTAAAGCTAGACCCTAAAAAACTTTTCCAATCCGTTTATGTTGGAGATGAAGTTGTTAAAAAAGACAATGAATCTATTAATATAATAAAGGATATTTTTTCTAGATATGGCATTGAGGCAAATGAAGGGCCGGAAACCAAGAGTAAGGGGGATTTGGGATCAGGAGTTGAAATTGATTTTAGCAATTATCGTATCTTTGCCTATAGAGACAAAAACTGGTGGCAAAGAGGAGATGCTATAGGCGAGCTCGGAGGACCAGATTCGGAAACTTTTTATGACACGGGCAAAAAACATGACCCTAAATTCGGAAAATATTGCCATGTAAACTGTGACTGCGGTAAATTTTTGGAAATTGGAAATTCGGTTTTTATGGAATATCAAAAAACTCAAAATGGATGGGAGCCACTAAACAGTAAGAATGTTGATTTCGGGGGAGGGCTGGAGCGAATAACAATGGTTTTACAGAACAAAGATAACATATTTGAAACTGACTTATTTATTAATGTGTTAAGGGAAATTGAATTTCTTGCAGGAAAAAAATATAGAGAGAACATGAGCTCGTTTGAAATTATTGCGGATCATCTAAAGGCTGCAACTTTTATAATGGGCGACGATAAGGGTATCACGCCATCTAATGTTGATCAGGGCTATATAGTGAGAAGATTAATAAGAAGAGCCTTGCGATATGGTATGCAAATCGGAATTGATAAAGAATCTTGGACACATGATATTGCACAGACAGTAATAAAAGACTATTTCGAAATATATCCTGAGCTAGATCGCAATAAGGAATTTGTATTAAAAAATTTAAAAGATGAGGAAAATAAATTCGTGAAAACATTAGCAAAAGGATTAATCGAGGTTGAAAAAATATACAATCATTTTTTAGAAAAAAATCAAGATTTTGTGATAACAGGAGAACAAGCTTTTAACATATACCAAACTTATGGTTTTCCGATTGAAATGATTCGAGAAGAAGTAATAAAAAGAAAAGGGAGGGTTATAAATGAGGAAGATTTTTATGATTTTTTTAAAAAACATCAAGACATGTCCAGAACTGCCTCAGCAGGAAAATTCAAAGGAGGTTTGGCGGATCATAGTGTTGAAACAACTAGTCTCCATACCGCTGCCCACCTATTATTGGCTGCTCTACGGAAGGTTCTCGGAAGCCATGTAACACAAAAAGGTTCGAATATTACTGCGGAAAGATTGAGATATGATTTTTCGCATCCCTCAAAACTTACGCCAATAGAACTAAAACAAATAGAGGATTTGGTTAATAATGTAATTGAGCAGGACTTGCCCATTAGTTGGGAAGAATTAACAGTAGCTAATGCTAAAAAGAGAAAAGCGATTGGTGTTTTTGATTCTAAATATGGAACAAAAGTTAAGGTATATAAAATTGGTGACGACAAAGATATCTTTTCCTACGAAATATGCGGTGGTCCCCATTTGGATCATACAGGAACGATGGGGAAATTTAAAATCATAAAAGAAGAATCTAGCTCTGCTGGAGTACGGAGAATTAAAGCTAATCTAATAAAGTAATAAAAATATTAATAAATTATGAAATTAACAAAACAGCAGAAAAAAATAGTAAATGACACAGAAAAGTTCATAGCAAAAAGAAAGAATAGATTCCCCAAGGGCGAGGATATGCTTGCTCACAACAAAAATGTTGAAAAATTTGCCGTCGAGATAGCAAAGAGATATAAAAATGTAAAATTTTTCCCTCTTATGCTAGCAGCTCATTTGCATGATATTGGCCTGTCAGCATCCAATGATCACGAAAAACATGCTGTCGTGGGATACAATGTCACCAAGGAATACCTAAAAAAATACAAGCTCCCTGTAGATCAGGTTGAATTGACGGCTTTATGCACACTTAACCACAGAGGAGATAAAAAAATCAATAAATCTCTTGAAGAGAAAATAATTTCATCAGCAGCGGCAATGGATTTCGTGGATCGTTCTTTGTTTTTATTTACAGAAAAGTGCAAAGAGATAAATTATACCGATGCGGTAATATGGATAAAGAGAGTATTGAGTAGAATCATGGAGAGAATCGAGCTACCAGAAGCTCGCAGAATAATAAAACCTAAATATGAAGCTGTCAAAAAAATTTTCGAATTAGAAAATATTTAATACTCTTTTTCCATATCTGTTCATTACACGATATATATTTATTTCCATAGAACAAGCGCCGCACGATCCACAGCCCGACGTCCTGGAAAGTTTTCGCAACAATTTTTTTTTGTCCATGGCAGCAATGACTTTTTTAGTTATTGCAAGAAACCATGCGGGATTAATTTTTCTGTGATTTTCCAATATCGACCCCGGAAACGGACGTAAACACAAAAGATTGGTTGGTACGCCAATATTGGAAAGATATTTAGCACCAATTAATGTGTCTTTTCCGTCTTCAAGCCCAGCAATTAAAACCGAGAAGGTTTTAATTTTATTTTCTTTGCAATAATTAAATATTTTTTTATATTCGTTGATTTTTATTTCGGACTTACCTGGAAGAAATTCGTTTCTACAATTATCCGAATATAACTCCAGATTTGCAGAAAATGTATCAATTTTCAAATTAGCTAATTTTTTAAGCTCGACCACATCTTTTGGCGGGGAAGCCTCTATGGCAATTTTAACTTTTCTATCGACCGTACGAACTTTTTCAATATAAGGAATAAATTTAGCTAATCCCCTGTCAATTGAAAAATCATTTCCGCCGGTCAATAAAATCTGCGGACGCCTACCAGTTTTCTTAAAAACCTTGGCATAAGCCAAAGCTAGAGCAGAAGGATTTAATGGGATTTTACTTTTTTTTAAAGCACAAAAGGCGCATGCTTTTTTAATTTCTTGATAAAAACATGTCCTCACACCATTAGGGCTTTGGGGTAAAGCTGCGATAAGAGTTTCAAATTCAAGATTTATACTATTATTTCCAACTTTAGTTTCGGGAATTATTGATATTGTAAATAATTTTACTCCTTTATATTCAACTATTGCATTCTTTTTGTTTCCAGAGGACTTGATTTTGATTGGATTTCCCTTACTTATAAAGGAAAAAGGTATCAATGCTCTTAATTGTTTGTTCCCCACGTAAAGTTGTATTCCACTATTACCCGTCCTTAAATCTTTTTTATTATTTCCATATAAGATTGAATCTACCGATGCTCCACAACAAACAAAATAGGAACAGACTTTTATTTTATTGGAAAGGCAGCTTGGTCTTTTGAAATCAAGATTTAAATCGGAAATATATTGATTGAATATATTTTTTTTCATTTTTAAATATTAAAACAATGGATTGAACAACTCTTTATTTCTGGAATTTTTTCAGCCGATCGAAACATGACATAAAACAACTTAATAACCCCTCCGTGTGTAACAATAGCGACTTTTTTATTACCAAGCTTTTTTAAATAATTAGCGCCTGCCAATAGTCTCGATTTGAATATTTCAATATCCTCAATGCCAGGGACGCTAGCATTATCATTAAGTTTATTATGGATAAACCAATCTGGATTTGTCTCCATTATTTTCCACTTACATTTTCCCTCTAAAATCCCAAAACATCTTTCTCTGAAATAGAACAAATTGCGGCCTTTAATAACCCCGGAATTAGCAGACAAGATCATTGCTGTTTCTATTGATCTTCCGAGATCACTTGAGATTATAACATCCGCTTGATTTTTTATAAATTTTGCTAATTCCTTTGCCTGATTTTTTCCAGAGGTTGTCAATGGAGAATCGAGCCATCCTTGGTAAATACTTGCCTTATTCCATTCGGTTTCGGCATGTTTGATAAGTATAATTTTCATACTAGGTCATCTTGCTATAAAATTGTTTGTCAGTATCACCCGAGCTAATATTTACCACAATTATTTTTTTACTATTTACTTTTGCCTGCTTTATAACAGCTGCAATAGCATATCCAGTTTCCAGCGCAACAAGTCTACCCTCACTTTTAAAAAATAATTCGGCGGCATTTCTTGCCTCGATTGAAGAAAATTGATTAACTTCAATTAACCCTCTACTGTGAAAATCTGCAACTGAACTAGCGACAATAGTTGAACCTAATCCCCCTATATAATTTCCTTTTTTCAAACCCTTGATCCCGTACGTTTTCATTAATGGATAATGATTGAGATTGTCAATTGAAAACATTCCCATCTTTCCTTCTGATAAGATTGGACATGTGTCAGCTTCGGCAGACACAATTTTTGTTTTCCTTTTCTCATCCATAATATCCGCTAAAAATACTGCCGATGTTCCCAGTAAATTGGCGCCCCCCCCACAGCTACCTATTACAATGTCAGGATATTCCCCAATCTTTAGTAGCTGTGCCTTAATTTCCAATCCAATAACAGACTGGGGAATAATAAAATAGTTGTAAACCGAACCAAAAATGTAATATGCATCTTTTAAATTTTTGGTATATTCTATTGCTGCATCGGCAGATAAAGTAAGAAGATCTTTTATTTTTTCATTGTTTTTCGGATTAACTACTATGACTTTTGCGCCAAATTCTTCCACAACTTTTTTTCTGTCAGGTCTTTTTTTATGACTTTCAAAATCCAAAAAGCAAACGACTTTAATTCCGAATTTTTTACCAGCCATCGCTAAAGCTATGCCCCAGTTACCTGTTGTTTCGGTCGTTATAGTACCGATGCCATCCTTTTTACATAAATATGCAATCAAAAACGAACTGTTTGCCTTGTGATTTTTTGTCGGTGACCCGCCCTCGTCCTTAATATATATTTGGCAATCTGTTCTGATAGCTTTTTCAAAATCTTTAGCCCTAAAAATATCAGTTGGCCGATATGTCTTATAAACCAATTGCAATTCTTTAGGTATTTCTATATACTTATCCCTGGACAATTCTAGTTTAGCCAATGACGGAGGAAGAGTTTTGGAAAGCATATCAAAATTGATTTCCTTTCCGGAAATCGGATCATATAGATTAACGGGACAATAATAATTTAGATTTAAAAATTTTTTCAGCATAACTTTATAAAATTTTAAAATATTTAATAACAAAATTTGAAATTTTAGTTACGCCCCTAAAACCTTTTTGATAATTTAAAACTGCTTTTTGATTAGCTGCCAAATCGTTCAAACTGGAACTATTAGAGTATTTATTTCTCAGCATATTCACCAAATCTTCGCTGTATTTACCGTTTTTTTCCCATTCTCTATATCTTTTATACATCCATTGCATTTCTTCAATACCTGACTTAAATTTCCTTTGCATAAGCTCATCCTCTTTTTCATAAATAAGTGTGCCTGTAAATTCTCCACCCATTCTTCTGTAACCGAGAACTTGTGGATATTGGGTTGAATTTTGTTCAGGAATAAATACAATAGGCACTCCATAATAAATCGCCTCGTATATAGATTTTTTTCCGGGTGCAGTTATTAATAAATATGTTTTTTCTATAATTTTTAACATTTCCTTGTGTGTCAGAGATTTCAATTTTATTTTTCGATGCAAATTGAAAAATTTACTATTTTTTGAAATCATTCTTGCAATCTCAGGATGGACAGTCAGGATGAATTTTTTATCCTTATATAAATCCTCGGCCACACGATTTACGAATCCAATTATTAGTTTTGTGTAAATTCTTAAATCCCTTTCGTTATTTACTGGATTTTTCATCCCATTGAGGTTAATAAGAATATAATTTTTTTTGATCTTTATTGGTCTTATTGCAGGCAAATCTAAGATGGGACTTATTTCGGAAAATTTCTTTCTACCTCCAAGAATATTGCACAATAGATCTATTCTTCTTCTTGTGCCTGGGAATTTTTTGTTAATGTAGGGAAACTTTTCTAGAAACGAATGCAATGAGCATCTATTAGACAATAGCTGAGACTCATGCGGGGTCAGACCAGATTTTTTCAATCTAGAAATCTTTTGCAAATAATCCTTCCCGTTTAGTATATATTTCATTATCTTATCGTATTTTCCATATTCTCTTTTGTCTTTCGTTAAAAGCCAAAACCAGAAATTAGTGTCGATATTAATAACGGGTATATTATGATCATAACCATAGATTGAAATATAGGGATTACCACAAGAAATAATTAAGTCAAATTCTTCACCAATATTTGCAATTCCTTTTATATTTGTTTCTATTATTTTTCCTGGCTCAAACAATCCTTTATAATTTTTGAAAAAATGTATAATATTTCCCCAGCCCACAAGATAATTATCAGATTTAAATCCCCTCTTTTTTAAATTTTTAAGAACATAAGCAATAGTAGCTTGCGATCCAAAACCAAAGTGTTGAGCGGAAAATAATATTTTTGGGCGAACTTTTTTCATAGAATTACTTTATAGGGCTTGTGTATCTTAAATTATTCGTAGTTATAATAGATACTCCTGCATGAAGCATCATGGGACAATATTTACAAAAATCCATCCGATTCTTACGATATTCTTTCATTTTTTCTCCTACCCATATGCTTGAAACAGATTGTTTTAAAACATTACCGACTATTGGCTCGTGTGTATATTCAGAACCATTACATGGAAACACATCCCCATTCGGATAAACGAGAAGAAATATATCCGGCCTATTACATTTTCTATGTATGGTTTTTTTATCCCAATATAGTCCATCGTAAAATTTACGCTCTACGCCTTTTTTGTCACTATAAAAATTTCTAAGGCATAAAAGACTTTTACTGTCCAAAATAATTTTATTTTGTTTCTTGTAATTATGATATTCCCTTATGGCTTGAGGCAACACCTTTTCTTTAAAAATTCTTAAATCTTTTTTGCCAAGCAAGAGATACCTTTTTTTATAATCATTTTCCGGATAATTTAAACTTAATGACGATGCCCCAACATTAAACGAGTATGCTATAAAATCAGGGAGTCTTGTATAGTTATGTTTATTTATGACGATATGAATAACCAGTTTTATTTTACTTTTCCCTATTAGTATTGCAGCAGCATTTGCATACTTGAAACTTCCACGTTTGCCTCTGATACGGTCATGTTCTTTTTCGTTTGTGCTATACAAAGAAAGCTTAATTTGATCCAGCCCTATTTTTTTCATTCGACTTAAAAGATTTTTGTTTAAGAAGCGACCGTTTGTATTTAATGAGACAAAAAATCCCAACTTTTTTGCTTCGCTAACCAATTCAGGCAATTTTTTATAATGAGTAGGCTCGCCACCCGATATCGTAAGGTAAAACGCTCCTATATCTTTCGCTTCCCTAAGAACTATCTTCCATTCGGCTATTGAAATTTCATTATTACGTGAATTAAGAATTTGTTTTCTGCTAATACAAAACGGGCAATTATGATCACAATACCCGGTAGGCTTAATAGTTAAATGCTTTAAGTTTATCATATCAAAAATCTTTAATCTTTATGCCAAATATATTTTTCTTTAAGTATGTTTTTGGGATTGCTGCTGGTTAAAGCTTTATATACCTTCCCAGAAACTATATTCAAAGCAGTAAGTTTTAATTTGCCTGTGTCACAAAAATTGTGGAAGAATCCAGCCTTTTCCATTGCCTCCACCATTTTAATCGCTTCGAAAATCTCTGACTCACCATATTTTATGGATAAAGACTTGATTATTTTGTCATTCCCTAAATAGTCAAAATATTGCAACACATCATACACGGCTTCGGATATTTTATTTATTTCGGAACTACCTAAATCCATAACAAAAAATTCCTTTTCTTCGCTAAAAGTAAAATAGCGATAATTTGAGTCGGGTATCCTTAGCTTTTGAAATTTTTTAATTCTCGAATCTAGAAAATCCAAGTACTCATCAACTCTTATTTTGACCTTAGCTATTTCGATTTTGAGACTTTTTTTTTCGATTTTTCTATTTTTTATCCAAACTATGACTTTTTTAGTAAAATTCGCGTATATATCAGTCAATCTTTTTAATAATTTTTCGTAATCCTTCCTATCTGCCAACCCCTTTTTATTTTTAATTCCGTTTATTACCCAGTGTCTATTTTTATTAATGATGTCTATCCATTCAATGAAAATAATTTTGATTGACATATATGCCCTAGCAACATCATCATCGACATAATAATCATGATAACCATTCATTATATTATTATGAATAAGCCTTTTTTCATTATATAACATTTTCTGCAGACATGTCCCATCATGTACTTTTAATGCCTTATGAATATCAGTTCCATAGCTTTTTATTTTCTCTAAAAATTCAATGTCTTTCAGAACTGAATCTAATGATGAATATGGATTAAACAATATGGCTGCAGGGAAAATGGAGATATTCAATTTTTTAAGCTTCCAAATAGCATCCTCTATTTGCTTTGAATTCACTTGCTTGTTAAACTTTTTTAAAGTAAAATCATCAAGCGTTTCCATTCCAACTAATATTCTTTCGAACCCGGCTTTTTTCATTTTTCTGACAACATCCTCTCTAATATCATTCACCCTGCACTGAGCCATTAAATGCAATTTAAGTTTTTTTTTGATTATTAAATCGCAAATTTCCATAACTCTATCTATTCCGGCTTGCCCAGGTCCGAATAATTCGTCATCTTGGAACTTTATTACTGTGGCACCAAATTTTTTATATAATAATTCCAATTCGTTTACAACATTTTTAGGTGATCTGCCTCTCCAACAAGAACCCGCATTTATTTTATTAAATGAATGCTGGCTACAAAAAGTGCAGCTGCCATAACAACCCCTACTTGATAAAAAACAAGCATACCCAATACGTTTCATAGAGTGAGGTAAGAGATCTCTGGCAGGAAAAGGTATAGAATCAAGATTTTTTATTTTTTCTCTAGGCTCGTTAAAATGTATACGATTGTCCTTTCTAAACGCCAGCCCCTTAATAGTTTCCAATGGTTTTTTCTCTAATATTTTTTTCACAAGTTCTAAAAATGTAATTTCGCCTTCCCCTAAAACAATTGAGTCTAGTTGTCCAATAGCCTCAAATAAATACTCGGGAGAAAGAGTAGGGGTTATCCCGCCGAAACAAAGATGAAAAATTTTATCTTTTTGAGCAATAAAATCTATAATTGATTTTATTGTAGGCAGAGCTCTCTGGGTAACCGAAAAACCCAATATCTTGAACTTTTTTCTTTTAATTATCTTTATGGTTTGATTTGCACTTAACCCGAACATGTCAGCATCTATAATATCAACAGAATAACCATTCTTTCTCAAAACTGCAGCCAGATATAAAATCCCTAAGGGTTCTTTTGGATCCTGATCACCGAACCTTGTAGTTTTATAAATAGGTGGATGGATTAATAATACATCTGTCATAATAATTTAATCAAAATTTTTCAATTTGGATCCAACATCTTTAATCCACGATTTTTTACAATTACATTTGGAATTCAATACTTCATCAGTAATTACACGTACATTTTGGGGGTAGCAGTTAATATTCTTAAGATACTCGCGAATTTTTTCCGAACAGGCGCAAATTCCACCCTGTTTGTTATAATTTGAAGGAATCGATATTGTTTCCACATTATCGTTATAATTTCCTAAAATAATTTTAAAATCAAGTCCTTGTTCTTTTCTTATTTTATCAAGGATTTCAATTGATTTTGCTATTGTATACAACCAAACGGGTCTAAATTCATTTCTAAAATAAGGGTCTTTGGCAACCGAAGAGTTTTCTACTACAAAAAAAGGTTGAATTGCAACCGTGAGATTACTTTCTTTGTTTTTAGTTATAGATATCAATTCTTTTACACTCTTTACCAAATCAATAATTGCTTCGCGATCGTTCCTAATTACAGGAGGCTTTAATAAGAGATATGCCTGAAACCCCATTCCTAATTCTTGTATTATTTCAAAACTTTTAATAAATTGATTTTTAGCAAGCCCCTTTGCAAGTTTTCTCCTATAAGCATCATTCGTGGTTTCCAACCCAACAGCAATAATCAGTTTTTTGGGATTAATATACTTTATTAGATCACTTAGTTTTTTTAGGCTTATAAACTCAGTCCTTGATTCTAAAACTATTTTCTTAATAGAGCTTTGATTCAAAATTTTTATTATTTCAGTCCGTGAATTTCTAGAGACCTCACTATCGTCAAAAAAACTTCCAGAACAATAAATCTCAACTCTCGAAATATCTTGTGTATAATTTTTTTTAAAAAAATCCGAAAAATACTTCCCGACTTTTTGAGGAGGAACTGGATCCTTCCAATTTTTAAAGCCACAAAATGAACATCTTTTTCTTTTTCGAACTTTGATGCATGGAACTGTATTAAGGCCTACTTTCCATCTATATCCATCACCGTATGCCTCCTTTAAATTTAAAGTAATTCTAAATTTCATAATTAAGCATATTAAAATAGTTTTTGGAGCAAATCGGATAAAACACATTATTCCTTCGCTACTAATCCAATACCTCGGCATTACTCTTATTTTGCAAAATGCGGTTTTTGCCCATATTTGAAAGCTTAAAATTTAAGCTAATTTGTTATAATGTTACTCCTAAAATCGCGCTAAGTCAACTGACCAAAAAACCGCCAAATTTTGCGATAAAAATCGACTTTTCTTTATCTTTATATGCAAGTTGTTTTTCATTTAATACATCTTGTAGATAATTTAAAATAAAAAGCAGAAGACCCAATTATGTTTCTTGATAACAAAGGTTTGTGGGCGAAGATTAAATGGTGAGACTGTGTAAACTAAAAAGCACGATTGGAGTCGTGCTTTTATAGCTAAAGTTTAATTTTATTACTTTTTAACAACTGCCTCAACAGCAGCTAATACCTCTTTTGGCAAAGCCTTGCCTTTAAAAATATAATCTATTGCACCCATTTCCTTGCATCTCTCTCTGTCCTTAATTGTATCCAAACTAGTGAAGACAATTACCGGAATATTTTTTGTCTTAGAATTTTTCTTAATTTTTTCAAGAAAAACATAGCCTTGCTCGGCATCCATATGAACCACGCCTTTTTCTATTTTAGGTATTATCAAATCAAGCAGAATGACATCTGGCTGCTCAAATTGTGTGACATGCAAGGCTTCTTCGATATCAGGAGTAGAAAGAAAATCATAACCTTTTTGCTCAAAATAAGCATGATACATATCGACAAGATTCATTTCATCTTCAACAAATAAAATCCTGCCCTTTTCCGATTTCATAACATGAGTGTCGTTCATATTTGTTGGCTAGATTTATTAGTATATATAGGTAATGTGAAATAGAATGTGGAGCCTTTGCCTTCGCCTTTGCTTTCCGCCACGATTTGTCCGTCATTGCCTTCAATGATTTTTCTGGCAATAAATAAACCAAGCCCTGATCCATCAGGCTTCATGGTGACAGCTCCCTGCCCTCTGGAGAACTTCTGAAACAATCTTTCTTTGTTCTTCGGAGCTATGCCCATGCCAGTATCTGTAATCTTTACCTTTAGAACCTTAGACGTTTTCTCATAACTAACTGTAATAGAGCCTTTCTCGGTATAAAAAACCGCATTATCCAGCAGATTAGAAATAACATGGACAATCTTTTGGGAGTCGCAATACGCTTCAGGGATTTTAAATTTGGGAGCTACAACTTTTATCTCCAATTTCCGTTGATCTACTGCTGGTAATTTTTTCTTTTCTTCAATGAGGGTATTCACTATCTTTTCAATATCAGTTTTGCTTTTATTCATTTTCATTTTAACACCCTCCAGCTCATATGCTTCCCAAAAATCAGAAATTGTATCGCTTATTCTTTCCAGACCGCTTTTAGCATATCCAAATCCCTTTTCTGGGGTAATTGCTTTTTCATCTACCATAGCAAAGGCACTTCTCATAATGGATAATGGCGTATTTAGCTGATGATTGACCACCCGCAAAAATTCAGTTTTCATATTGAGCAATTCCTCTAAAAATTCGTTCTTTTCATTTATTACTTGAGAAGCTTTATTTAGGTCTGCATTTAACTTTTCAATCTGCTTTAAACGTTTCGATTCTGAATTGATAGAATAAATAAGCAAAAAGGCAATTAGTAAGGTTAAACTAAAGGCAATAATTCTTATTGCAATACTTTCCATGCCAAAATTAAAAATTTGTAATAAACTAAAGATGACTAAAAAAGCACTCAATATTTCCGAAGCTAAAAGCCTGACATTTAAAAATTTATATCTACTAATTGAGTAAAAACTAAAAAGCACATAAAAGATTGAGCTTGTACTGTCCAAAACATTATATTTAGTGATTTCGAAAATCGGCAGGATAAAACTGACAATCGCTGCAATGGCAGATGTTAAAAGCACGCCGATTATGATTAATATAAATTTTTCTCTATCAGCGGGTTTGGATTTTTTATACTCAATAAATGTAAAGCCAAATAAATAAACGAATAAAATTATAATAAAAACAGAAAAATAATCAAACAATGATCCCGTTTCATAATTGCTATAATCTATGACCTTAGTAATCATTTGGCTGGATGTAAACATTAATAGGCCAAAGATAGCACTAATTAACAGAAATGAGTGTGTAGAAATTAGAAACATCTTGCTGGCCTTATCATGCTTAAGGTAATTGATCCAAATAATTATTGAGATGATAATGAACGGTGCAAGCGTATAAATGATGCGCAAAATTAAAATAGAATTGTTGCTTTGGAAAAAATAGTTTAAAAGTACCCAAAAGGCGATTAAAAAAGTAGATAAACTAAAAAATATATTTAGCTTTGATCTGTAATTATTTTTCAATACATAAAAAGCCAAAATGAGAATAAACAAAGCAATAATAAGATTTAGCTGGGCGATTATCATAAATTGTCTAGTAACTATAAATTATGTCTTGATGGTTGTATTATACCAAGAATTTTAACTAAAAAAAAGCTGGCTCAATCTTTAGCTTGATTTCGCTATTGATTGAACCAGCAGGTTTAGATGATGCCTAACTTTCGTCCGATGTTTTCCAGTGAGGAAAGGAGTTTTTCAATCTCCTCATCGGTGTGAATGGCGGTCAAGTTGACCCGCACCATAGCTTCATCTTGCCCGACGGCAGGATAATAGTATGGCGGAGCAAAAATGCCATCGTCCATCAGCATCTCGGCTGCCTTTTTGGCGTTTGCTTCATTTTTGAACCCAACGGGCAGAATTTGAGTTGTTGAGTTAAAAAGATTGAAGCCAAGAGATGTCAGCTGATTTCTTGCTTTCTCCGCCATGGCGATTAGTCTCTGGCGTCGCCAAGGTTCCTCTTTGATGAGGTCTATGGCGATGGTCAGTGCCATGGCTACGCCCGCAGGCATAGAAGTTTGGAACATGTGTGTCCTAGCCGCTACACGCAGGTAGTCGCATAGATCTTTGCTTCCTGCAATGAATCCGCCTTGTCCGCCCAGCGCTTTACTCAAGGTGCCCACCTGAAAGGCGATTTCATCTTCGACGCCGAAGAGTTCAGCAGTGCCTCGTCCATTTTCGCCGAAAATGCCAGTGCTATGCGCGTCATCAACGTAGATTTCGGCATTGAACTTTTTGGCTACTTGAACCATTTGGTCAAGAGGTGCCATTCGTCCATGCAAGGAGAAAACTCCGTCAGTGACCACGAGTTTGTTCCCAGCCGTTGAATCCTCCAGCAAAACTTTAAGATTGGCCATGTCCCTATTTTTGAAAATTTGGACTGGCACTTTGTTTCCGCCTCTCGCAGTCAGAGCAATTCCGTCGATGATACTTGCGTGAGCAAGCTGATCGACGAAAATTTCTGTTGACTCCAAGAGCTCTTTGTTTTGAGGATCAAAACTGAGAACTAACTTTTTCAGCGTTCCGCCGATTAGAGCAGGCATGATGCCGATGTTTGCCAGATACCCGGCAGAATACACCATGGCATCTTCTGTGCCTTTGAATTCAGCGATCTTCGCTTCCAGCAAACAATGCGGTGCCTGGGTTCCTGCTGTCAGACGTGACCCGCCAGAACCGACTCCAAAGAGTCTGGTCGCTTCTATCGCTGCTTCAATCATCCTGGGGTGACGGTTTAGCCCGAGGTAGTCATTAGAGGAAAAAGTTATGCACTCTTTACCGTTAATGATTGCCTTGGCTCCTTCAGTGAATCCTTCGATCTTGTCGATCCTCGGGTAGTAGTTAAACTGCCTGATAATCCTGACGATATTCTCAGCCATTCTTCTTAGCATGGAAAATCACCTCCTTTCCTTTTTTTGAAGAGAACTGGCCAGTTTTTCTCGAATATTATCAACCCTTATTCTGATTTCCAATATTATCACATTTACGCGAAAAGTCAAGGGGGATCGGCAATTCAGCCATAATTTGTAAGTCAATCTAATTTTAATCTTTAAGGTGTTATTTATCAAGGAATAAAAATGTCCCAAACTAAAAAACTGCCTATTAGCAGTGTTTTTAGTTTCCATGCGTCTCCGAGGCACTCGGGTCTCTCGAACGCTTTCTTCTTGGTACCGCCACGGGGAATCGAACCCCGGTTACCAGGATGAAAACCTGGTGTCCTAACCACTAGACGATGGCGGCAAGGTGAATGAAATAGGTAATATGAAATACGAAATAAGGATTTGTTATTATTTTATTATTCCAATCACCAATTTCCAGTTTCTAATTTCAAATTTCTACAATTTAAAAATCCCTAACAAGTGGGATTATAAAGATATTATAAGGTAAATTTGAATAAATGTCAATGTCTCGTATTTTAGTATTTAGAAAAAAATAGCTGAAAATAAGCCAATGGCGCCTAAGATAAATCCGATTAAAGCTTCTTTGGTGGGGATTTGATGAAAAAATACCCAGATTAGGATTGGTTCCACTATCAAAATTGAGGTTATGGAAATCACGCTGACAATCCAGATATTTTTAAAAGCAGCAAAGCCCAGCATATAACCAATGATCAAAAAACCGCCGGCCAAAGTAATTACTAAAAACATTTTCCAAAATATTTGCCAGAATGGTTGGGTCGCTAGATTATTGTTTCTAGCTCCAACCATTTCTGCATAAATTGAAAAAGCTTCTCCTAGGAATAATAAAATTAGAACTAGAATTTTTGAATAAGTTGCGGCCATAAATATAAGTTTTATTTTGTTTCTACAATAATTATTTCAAAGAAATCTTCCAGCGCTTTTCTTGACCCTTTTTCTTTCTTTTCTTTTAAAAATTCAGCTTGCGTTTCCTCGTCTGTTAATTGGATAGATTGAACTAAGGTTTCAATTTGATTTTCCGCTATTTTCATTCCTTGAAGCGAGACAGGGTCAATAATTTTGATTTTATCTATTTTTGTTTCTGAAAAATCAATTTGATTCAGATCGCAGCCAGTTATTTCCGCTTCGCTTAAATCTGCGTCCAAAAAAAGCGTTTCATAACCAGAGCCGCCGCCAAAATCAGCATTTAGCCATTTGGTTTTTCTAAAATTACCGACACTGCCATTGAAATTAAAAAGTCCGCCTATATCTGCCACTTCTGGGCTTTTGCCTGATTCTCGCTGGCGTTTTCTTCTGGCAACTAAATTTTCCGTAAAACCAAAGGTCGCACCTTCGGCATTCACTCTGGCAAAAATAACTTCTGGGCCTAAATCTGCAATTACAGCGTTTGTAAAATCAGCATTTTTGATATAGGCATTTTCAAAAGTTATACCTCGGATATCAGAACCCCGAAAACTTTTTCCTTCAAAATTTAAAACTGACAAGTCAAGCTCTGCCAAGTTAAAATTTTCTAAATTTTCATTTTGCTCAAGTCTTTTAATTACATCTTCTCTGGTTAATTTAACCAGCTTTTCAATCTTTTGTTTTGGCAATTCTTCAAATTTTTCCATAATATTATAAATTATTTTATTTAGCGAGGGAATCGGATATACCGTGTTAAATGTGTTACAACTTCTATTAATTTTGAGATCGCACAATAATGGTAATATTGTTTTTTAGCAATTTCTCTTGTAATTCCTCACTTAAATCATTAGCTCTTTTCTGTCTTTCATTTTGACAAACTATAAAACAAATAACATGTGAGTGTCTTAGGGAAGCTATTAGTCCCTGACCAATTGACCTTTGCAAATCACCTGGTAAAGAACTACTTTTTTCTCCACGTTTTTTTGAATATTTAATTTCAATGTATATCGTTCCTTTTTCTTTTAAGTCGATGAATATATCTCCTGTATTAGAACAGCCAAAAACAATTACATTTTGAAATATTTTTGATGCCGACCATAATCTTTTTTCTGCTTTTGTTTTACCATGAGCATAAACTGTCTTGTTTAATTCAGCCTCATCTTTAATATTAAATTTTTCTTTCACAAGATCTTTTATGTTTTGTAAAATATAATTTTCTAATTCTGCTTCCCTGCTAAAGCCAGAAGGAAATTGCATTAGTTTTAATTCATTTATTAATTCATCTAATAATTTTTTCATAGCAAAATTAATAAAAAATTGTATATTATACGGACATCATTTAATTGTTGTGAAAGCGTCCTTGCCTATGTCTGTTCCCCTGCCTTTGGTGGCGGAATGGGCGGCGGCGAGCGAAATTGGAGCCCTGTTGTTTTGGCCATTTTTTTGAACCTGGCTGATTAGCTGGCGTGAATTTGGGTTGGCGCGTTGGAGGAAGCTCTGGCACTGGCGAAATCGGCAAGCTTTTTCTTATCAATCGTTCAATATCGCGCAACTCTCTGCGCTGTTCTGGCGTGGCCAGAGAAATAGCATGGCCGCTGGCTCCGGCTCGGGCCGTGCGTCCGATCCTGTGCACGTAATCTTCAGTCTGAGTCGGCATGTCAAAGTTGAGAACCAGTTCAATGCCAGTCACATCAATGCCTCTGGATGCTATATCAGTCGCGACTAGGACGCGATATTTACCTGTTTTAAAGCCTTGCAAGGCATCACGACGCTGGCTAAGGGAACGGTTAGAATGAATCTCGGCGGCTGCGTGGCCCATATCGCGTATTGCTCTGGTGAGTTTTTTTGCCCCATGTTTTGTCCTGGTAAAAATAAGCGTGGGACCTAAATATTGTGCTAAAAGTTTATCTACCAAGCGGACTTTGGCATCTTTGGCAATAATAAAAATTTCTTGACTCACTTTTTCAGCCAATGTCCCGGTCGGAGCGACTTCTATTCTGATTGGCAGCTTTAGATAACTAGTGGCCATTTTCATAATTTCCGGCGGTATGGTCGCGGAAAAAAGCATTGTTTGCCGGTCATGCCCCAGCTCTTGAAAAATTTTTTTAATTTGCGGAGCAAATCCCATGTCCAGCATGCGGTCAGCTTCATCAAGCACAACAATTTTAACATTTTTAAGCGCCAAGGTTTTTTGCTGTAAATGATCATTGAGCCGGCCTGGCGTGGCAATAATAATATGAGGATTGCGGTTAATGGCCTGGATTTGAGCATAAATTGGCGTACCGCCGATAAGCACTGCTGTGCGCAAGCCAGATTTTGCGCCTACTTTGCGCAAGGCTTCATCAACCTGTACTGCAAGTTCGCGAGTAGGCAAAACCACTAGCCCGCGGCCTTTGACCTGATTTAAACGTTGGATCATGGGAATGCCAAAAGCCAGGGTTTTGCCAGTGCCTGTCTGGGCAACTCCAACCAGATCTTTGCCTTGCAACGCAAGGGGAATAGCTTGCCGCTGGATAGGAGTGGGGGTTTTATAATTTAATCTGGCGATTATTTCCAAAAGGCCTGGGGCAATGCCTAAACCAGAAAAGTTTTGGCTGGGAGATTTTGAATTTTTATTCATAAAATAATTCTATTTAGCGAGCGAATCTATTATCGCGTGTTAGGCGAAATCGCATTTAATTGCTTTCATTTTATAACAGGGCAAGGTTTTAAGCAAACTTAAAAGGAATAATTTAAAAAGTGATTGACATGATGTTTTATCCATGTTTAAATAAATAAAGATTTCAGATTAAGTTTTTTAGCATCTAAAAAGGAGGATAAAATGGCGAAATCCAAAGGTATTCAAAAGAGTAGCAAGTGCAGGCATAAATGGGAGAAAACATCGTCTCATTGGGAACAAGTCGGAAAGGGAACAATTGCAGGTTTTGACGTTACTAGCTTTACCTGTAGCAAATGTGGAGCTACCAAAGAAGAACGTAATTCGCGTGATTAGAAAAATTTATTCAAACCGCTTTTACCTGGTAAAGGCGGTTTTATTTTATTTATTTTAACCCTTGAAAAAAGGTGAATTAAAGGGTAAAATTTAAATAATCTTCAAATCCCCAATAACCTAATAACCTAATTACCAAATAACCAATTATGATTATTCTTTCTCTTGAAACTTCCTGCGACCTGCCTTCGCTCCTTGAGCTCCGGCAGGCAGGCGAAACAGCATTCGTGATCAGTAATAAATAAATAATTTAAAATATGAAAATATTAGCAATAGAAACATCATGTGATGAGACAGCAGTTGCGATTTTGGAAGTAAATAACCAAACTTTTAAGGTTTTGGCTAATTTGGTGTCTTCGCAAATAAATATTCATAAAAAGTACGGCGGGGTGGTGCCAGAAGTGGCGGCACGTAAGCATTTGGAAAATATTTTACCTCTTTTGACTAAGGCCTTAGCTCAAGCCAGGGTTAATCAAAAAGATATTGAGGCCATTGGTGTGGTTTATGGACCGGGCTTGATTACTTCTTTGATTGTTGGGATTGAAACTGCGAAGACCTTGAGTTTTGTTTGGCAAAAGCCATTGATACCAGTTAACCACATTAAAGCGCATATTTTGGCAAACTTGATTGAAGGGAATCAAGGCCAATTTAGAAAAATTTTATTCCCGGCTTTATGTTTGGTTGTTTCTGGGGGGCATACTTCCTTGGTTTTGCTGAAAGATTTAAATAATTTTAAAACCATTGGACAAACGCGTGATGATGCGGTTGGCGAGGCCTTTGATAAAGTGGCGAAAGTTTTAGGACTGGGCTATCCGGGCGGGCCAATTATTGCTGAAAAAGCTGAAAACGCTGATAAAGAATATTTTAAATTACCCAGACCCATGATTAATTCTGCTGATTTTGATTTTTCTTTTTCTGGTTTGAAAACAGCAGTTAAAATGGCGTGGGGTAAAGAAAGATTCAGAGACAAAGAGGCAATTAGAGGAATGTGCGCGGCTTTCCAGCAAGCTTGCCTTGATGTACTCATAGCAAAGACTCTCAAAGCCGCGCAAGAATTTAAGGTTAAGACAGTTTTATTGGGTGGCGGGGTTTCTAGCAACAAGGAATTACGCAAACAATTAGCAATCGCAGTTAAAGATTTGGGGGAAGTGATGTTTTTTCAGCCGGATCTGCACTTAACAACTGATAATGCTTTGATGGTTGCTATTTCTGCTTATTTTGAGTATAAAGGAGGTAGGGGAATGTTTAGGAATGGGTGGAAGAATATAAAAGTTGAACCCAATCTTGAATTATGAACTATAGAGGGCGAAAACGCTCTTTGTCATTCTGAACCCTTCGCTTCGCTCAGGGTAAACTCCGTGAAGAATCTATTACTTTCTGGATTCCACGCTCCGCTCTGAATGACAGTTACAGACAAAGGGCGTTTTCGCCCGTCATCGTTATACCTTATGAAATATTTTTCTAAAAGTGAAAAAGAGACTTATCAAATCGCTGCCAAATTAGCGAGGAAACTTAAAGGTGGTGAGATAATTGCTTTGGAAGGCGATTTGGGAGCTGGCAAAACAGTTTTTGCTAAAGGCCTGGCCCGAGCTTTTGGCATAAAACAACATGTTACTAGTCCGACGTTTGTATTGATGAAGATTTATGAATGCCGAAATCTGAAATCCGAAATCCGTAATCTAGTTCACGTTGATTGTTATAGATTGGATGAGCCGCAGGAATTGTTTTATTTGGGAATTGAGGAATATTTGAATAAAAAAGAGACAATGGTTATAATTGAATGGGCAGACAAGATAAAGAAGTATTTAAAAAAATTTAAAAAAGTGATTTGGATTAAAATTCAGATAAAAGACGAAGAGAGGATTTTAAATCTTTTATAATCTTGATTTTAATAAGTTATTTTATTATAATTTAAAGATTAATGATTTATTTATAAAATTATGAGGTTAAATGCTGAAGAAAAAATAATAGAGCGGATAAGCAGGCAGAGAGGCGAAAGCAACAATCCTCTTTTTGTTGAAAAAATTCAAGTTGAATGGGATAAATTGCGACCTAAAACAAAAGATTTTAGTGATATTTATGCTCAACAAGAAATGCTGTCCGACAAGGAAGAAATAGGAGAAATAAAAGAAAGTTTTGAATTAAAGGGTGAAACAGCTATTGTTGGCGAGTATGTTATTATGGAGGGGATATATGAATCGCAGTGGCTGACTGAAGAGGTTGAAGTTATCCCGACGAATGAGTTTGATGATATAAAGCATGGCGTTGACTTTGTTTTGCGATTTGAGGAACAGGCAGGAAAGTATCTTTATTTGGGCGTAGATGTTACCACTTCAATAGATAGGGCGGTTATAGAAGACAAAAGAAATAAAATTTTAAATTTTTTGAGACAAGGAGAATTGGGCAAATTAAAATATTTTGAAGACCCAGTTGCTGAAATAAAGGGAAGTATTGAATTGCCCAGAGTAGCCATTGTTTTGCGGCCTAAAGATGCAATAAAAATGCAAGAAATTATGTTAAAAATTAAAGAGCATAATAAAATAACAACCGAGGAAGAGCAAGAACTGAATAAAGTAAGAACTGATGTTGAAAGAGAAGTTGTGAGTCAACTAGAAAAAATTATTATGTATGTTGAGAAATTAATTCACAAAGAAAAGCATTATAAGGATGAAGAGAAAATAAATAAATATGAAAAATTCTCACAAACATATCAAGATGTTTTGAGCAGAATAAGAAAAGAAGCCTTACACTAGGGCTTCTTTTGAGATTTATTTTTTGCGGAGTTATTTTTTGCCTCAGCAGTTAAACGATTTGTTTCAGCTTCTATTAGCGTACTTATCGGAAAAACCGCAGATTCACCCTTTTCCATGCTTTTAATGCCTTGATCAATGATTTCTTTAACCCTGGCCGAATGAATATCGACCGGTTTTTTTTCTTCTTCCCCTTTTTTCATCGGCCACCTCCTTTGATGAATGGATTGTTTTTCTAAATTTGGTTAATTAACCTTAGCATTGGGTCTTGAAATTGTCAAGTCTTTACTCCACCACCCTAAAGACCTCATCAACCGTGGTAATGGCATCCATGGATTTGAGCAGGCCGTCATGGACCATGGAAATCATGCCGCTGTCATGGGCGATTTTGGAGATTATGTATTCAGAAGTTTTGCCAGAAAGAATTTCTTTTTCAATATCTGCATTTAAGGTAAAAATTTCATAAATGCCGATTCTGCCCTTTAAGCCAATGTGATTACATTCATCACAGCCCTGGCCGCGGTAAAATTTTAATTTGCTCAAATCAACTTTGTATCCAGAATTAGCAGGCAAGTTATTCAGGGTTTCTTTAACACGTTCTAAAACTGCTGGTTCAAGTGTGGCTTCAATTTTGCATTTGTCATGAACTTTTCTGACCAGACGCTGGCCAATGACTGCGTTTAAAGCTGGCGCTAATAAGTAGGGCTTGGCGCCCATTGATAAAAAGCGGGGAATGGCGCCTGAAGCATCATTGGTATGCAAAGTGGAAAGAACTTGATGGCCTGTTAAGGCAGACTGAATTGAAACCTCAACAGTTTCCAAATCGCGCAATTCACCAACCATGATAATATCAGGGTCTTGCCTTAAAATTGAGCGCAAGCCGTCAGCAAATGAATAGCCGGCTGAATGGTCAATCTGGCTCTGGGCAATGCCTTCGAGATTATATTCAATCGGGTCTTCCAGGGTGATAATTTTAGTTTCAGGGTCATTAAGCTTGTTTAAAATGGCATAAAGGGTAGTAGTTTTACCAGAGCCAGTTGGGCCTGTCGTGATAATCATGCCAGTTGGCCGGTCAACTTGTTTTTTTAAATCCTCATAAGCTTTACCCCTGACACCAAGGTCTTCAAATTTCAAACTGGTTATTTTGGATCTTAAAAGACGCATCACAATACTTTCACCATAAGCCGTAGGCAAGGTGGAAACGCGAATATCCATTTTATCCTCGCCTTTGAGATAGATAGTGATGCGGCCGTCTTGGGGCTTTTCCGTAATATTAATTTTTAAACCAGCAATACCTTTTACCCTGGAATCCAAACGTTGCCAGATTTTTTTGGGCAAAGTAGAAACAACATGCAAAACGCCGTCAATTCTGTATCTTAAAATTATTTTATTCTCTTCAGCTTCAATATGGATATCTGAAGCATCTGACTGCATGGCGCCAGCAATGATCATTTTAAAAAGCTGGGTTAGGTTTTTTTCCTCATTGAGCTTGGCATTCAAAAGCCCGAAATTCTTCAATTCCTTTTGGATCCTTTCCAGTTCTTCGCCGGTTAATTTAATGCCCAGAGCAATTTCTCGCGGTGGCGGAAATTTATCATAAAGTTTAGCAGTGACTTCAAAACTATGCTGGGAAATCAGATAAATTTCACCTTGGCCAGAGAAAGTTTCTTCGGCTGCCACCTTTAAAATTTCTTTAAGCTTAGGATTTTGCGGATTGGGCGAGGCAATGCGTACTTCTTTATCTGTTTTATAAAAACAAACAACTTTTTCAGCTTCTGCTGTCTCACGAGGGATGCTATTTAAAGTGTCGCTGTTAATTGGGAAAGCCACCAGATTAATATAAGGAAAGCCAAGGGTTTGCGCTTGCGTTTGCGCGACTTGTTCCAGCTCTTTAATGCGGATTTCTGTCATTTTTACTTCAAATTTTTCCTTAACTTTTTGTTCAGCAAAAGACGGAACTGCTTTTTTGGCTTGCTGGCTTTCGGCAATTAAATCGCTTAAGCCTTTAACCTGATTGTCATCGTCAGTTTTGGCCATAAGATATTAATGAATTTATTTTTTAGCTGGTTTAATTTTTTTTCTTGGCTTAGCATGCTTAACTGTTACTTTTTTGGATTGGATAGCTTTTTTCCTTTGAGCAATGATTTTTTTAATTTTTCTTTTAACCTGTGGTTCTAATTTAACATAAGCAGCTTTTAATTCCTTAGCCATGATTTTACCTTGTTTTTTGGCTTGGGGTTCTAATTCTTCATATTTACGAAATAATTTTTTGGATAAAATTTTTGCCTCTTTTTGAGTTTCTTTAGCTAATTTCAAAGATTGCTTCTTCACTTCTTTTTTATCAAGCTGGAGATTGTAATGCCGAGCTGCTTTTTGGACCAGGCTTGGAATATTTTGGATAAAATGGATTATTTTGCCCCAAAGCGTTTCTTCGGTTAATTTGATAAAACTTATAGTCCAGCAGGCCAGATAAAAAACAGTGAAAATCGCTGCTGTTAATAAGTAAATTATTAAAAAAGCAAGAATAATTAAAGTCCAAGACATAATCAGACCAAGTAGAGAATTAGTAGCCAAGGCATAAAGCAAAACAATAAAAAGTGGAATTAAGACCAGCAAAAAAAGGCAGAGAACGAAAATAAAACTGGCAATTTTCAAAAGAAATAAAAGGCTGGCTATTTCAATGCTAATTAAGATATTGCGTGAAAAAAGCCCCCAGGCCTCTTTAATTGCTGCTAAAATATTCAAATTTTTTAAAACAATATAATTAGTAGCATAAGCAGTTAAGAAGCAAACCACCACAGCAAAAATTATATAAACAATAAAGAAGATGGTATTGGCTATAATTAAGCTAATGGCTTTTTGACTTAAGATTAGATAAAGCAATGGTAAGCTTAAAGCAATAAAGCCAGCGTATAAAAAGATTTTAGCCAAGAGGTTGATGCTTAAAACAGACCAGAATTGGCCGTGACTTTTATTAAAAATTTCTGCGTTGTCCAAGCTTTTATTTTTATAAAGTCGCTCAACGCTTTTGATCAGATAAATTTGCGAAGTAAAAACTAGCCAGATAAAAAGAATAATAAGAACAATAGCTAAAATAAAAAATAAATAAATCTGATAGCTATTGGTAATGAGATTTAAAAAATAGACATGCTTATTTAGCAAAGCCGTTTGGTCAGAATAAAGATTAACAATGTTTTGCTGCAAAAGCTGAAGATTTTTGGCTTGCTGAATTTGGTTAATGATAACTTCATAGACATTTTCTAAAGAGATAAACGAGGCAAAAAGACCTAAAAGCCAGAGCATTTTATTTTTCCTGGTAATTTGCCAGGCAACCTTGAAAATCTCCTTATATGAAATTTGCATATTCTTCCCCCTTTCTTAATTTATCAAGAAATATTTGATAAATTTTATGGTTTAACTTATTTGAATTATACAATAATATTAAAGTTTATTCAATTTTAAAAACGCCCCTTTAAATAGAGCGTTTAAAATTTTATATTTTGGAAATTATTGCTTTGGCAATCTTTTTTTTGCCCAAGAGTTTTTCAAAATCGTCTCTTTCTAGTGTTTCTTTAAGCATTAATTCAGCAACAATTTTTTCTAAGAGGTCTTTCTTTTTAGTTAAAATATTGCGGGCTGTTAATTGGGCTTGATTAATTAAACTGCTGATTTGCTGGTCAATTTGTTCTGCGGTTTTTTCACTGTAATCACGCTGTTCATGGATTTCTTTGCCTAAAAAAATCAATTCTTCCCTTTCACCAAAAGTGCGTGCACCAAGATTTTCATCCATGCCATATTCGGTAATTATTTCTTTGGCTAATTTTGTAGCAGTGCGCAAATCATTGGACGCGCCAGTTGTCACTTCGCCAAAAGTTTCTTTTTCTGCAGTATGGCCAGCCAAAAGCACAGCTAATTCATCAATGAATTCTGATTTAGGATGCAAGTGGCGGTCTTCTTCAGGCAGTTTTAAAGTATAGCCAGCAGCTTGGCCGCGGGAAATAATAGAAACTTTTTGAACTGGGTCAACATTGGGCAACTGGTGGGCTACTAGCGCATGGCCAGCTTCATGATAGGCAGTTATTTTCTTTTCTTTGTCTGTCAAAATATGGCTTTTTCTTTCTGGGCCAAGCAAAACCTTTTCAATGCTTTCTAAAATATCATCTTGTTCAACTGCTTTTTTATTGCGCCGGGCTGCTAAAATAGCGGCTTCATTTAATAAATTGGCCAAATCAGCGCCAGAAAAACCAGGCGTTCTTTCAGCCACTTTTCTTAAATTAACATTTTTAGCCAAAGGTTTATTTCCAATATGAACTTTTAAAATTGATTCGCGGTCATTTAAATCCGGCATGTCTAAAATTACCCGGCGGTCAAAGCGGCCTGGACGAAGTAAAGCCGGATCTAAAATATCTGGCCGGTTAGTGGCAGCCATGATAATCACATTAATTTTGGTTTCCATGCCATCCATTTCTACAAGAATTTGGTTTAAGGTCTGTTCTCTTTCATCATGGGAACCGCCTAGGCCAGCGCCTCTTTGGCGGCCAACGGCGTCTAATTCATCAATAAAAATAATACAAGGCGCTGCTTTTTTTGCTCTTTTGAAGAGGTCGCGCACGCGAGAAGCGCCAACGCCCACAAACATTTCCACAAATTCTGAACCAGAAATGGAAAAGAAAGGCACATTGGCTTCGCCAGCCACGGCTTTGGCTAATAAAGTTTTGCCTGTGCCAGGCGCGCCCATGAGCAGGACGCCTTTGGGGATTTTGGCGCCAAGCTGGGTGAATTTTTTTGGGCTTTTTAAAAATTCCACTACCTCGGTTAATTCTTCCTTGGCTTCTTTACAGCCAGCCACTGATTTAAAGGTAATTCTTTCTTTGCCTTTTTGCTTTAATTCACGAGCTTGGCTTTGGCCAAAAGACAGGGCCTTGGTATTAGCGCCCTGAACCTGGCGCATCATGATATAAATAAAGACAGCAATTAAAATAAAAGGAATTAAAAACGGCAAAAGCGTGCCCAGCCAAAAAGCCCAGCCCTCATTTTCTTTGATTTGGATATTGATTTTCTGGGTTTTGGCCGGATCAACATTATAATTTTTCAAAAGCGTGCTTAATGATTCGCTGGATTCTTTTTTGGAAATTTCTTTTTTGCCGCTTTTTAAAGTAATTTCCAAATCGCCATTATTAACATTAATTTGCTGGATTTCTTCTGCATTAATTTGCGCTATGACTTTTTCAATGCCTACTTGTTCAGGTTTTTGAGAAGTGGCATTGTAAGTACTGAATAAAGCAGCAATGACCAGAAAAATGATTAAGAAAATAAGAAAATTTTTAAGTATGACTTTGGACATATGATTTAATAGGTTAATAGGAGCTATAAGAGCTAAAGGTGAAAAGGTGAATGCTTAAAATTTTTAGCTTGCCTATAAATTACATATTATAATAATTTTTTAATAAAGTCAATCCGCCTTCGCCAAGGCTTCGGCGGACGCGTGGTGAGGTTGCTGTATGTTACATATCTACAAATGGCTACAGATCTACAGATTAATTCTTTTACAATTAGTAGTATCCGTAGAAATCAGTAGATTTGTAACCAATAAAAAAACCAGCCCTTGAAAATATCGCAGGCTGGCAGTAATTTTGTTTTTTTAATTTTTGAATTTTCTCGGACGTTTTTTTCGATCTGCTCCCCAGAGAAAGAGATTATCACCATCGTGGGTCAATGAAAAATATTTCATGTCCCCTGTGAGCTCATTAATCTCTTTTTCAGTAAAAGGGTTCTGGGGAAAATGCACTCCCAAAAGACCATGGTTGCTCATTTTAGCATGGCTTATCTTTTGCGCCATATTTGCCTCCTATACATTTGCCTCATTGGAACTCCAAATAATGTCACACTCGCCATACGCCTCCTTTAATGGGTAATCGGGAGGAAGTGAGTCTCCTTGTACAAAAGCATAAAATTTAACCCTTTTTAATAGGTCAACAATATGCCTTTGTGCTAAGGGATTAATAAGTTTCCGATCAAATACCAACACGCTAGGATTAACTAATTGTTCTTTTTTCACTTCAATTGCCATTGTTTTCACCAGCCTTTCCTAAATTAAAATTTTTTACAAATTCGTCAAAACCTTTTACTTTTCCTCCTTGGATTTTTGATTTGCTTTCAACTTAGCACTTTTAAAGTAATTTGTCAATGTTGAGGATTTATTTTATAATAAGGTCAGGGACATTGTCCGCTTTATTTTTTTAGGCGAAAACGCCTCGTGATGTTATAGGCCACTTTAGTGGCCGAAAAGTTATCGCACGCGGACTAAAGTCCGCTGTAATATTTCAAGGCGTTTTCGCACAAATTTGTAAATCTGTATTAATTCGTAATCCGTAGAGCATGTTTTTAGAGAAATTAGAAATCCAGGGCTTTAAATCTTTTGCCAAAAAGACTGTTTTAGAGTTTCCAGCCAAAATTAATCAGTCTCAAGGGATTACTGGTATTGTTGGCCCCAATGGTTCTGGAAAATCAAATGTGGCTGATGCTATTCGCTGGGTTTTGGGTGAGCAGAGCATTAAAACCTTGCGCGGCAAAAAAAGCCAGGATGTGATTTTTTCCGGCTCTGATAAAAAAGCGCGCTTGGGTTTTGCTGAGGCATCTTTGTTTTTAAATAACCATGAGAAACAAGCTGATATTGATTATACTGAACTGGTTATCACCCGTCGGGTTTACCAGTCAGGCGAAGGTGAATATTTAATTAATAATAATAAGGCCCGCTTAGCTGATATTCAATTAATTTTAGCCAAAGCCAATTTTGGCCAGCGCACTTATAGCATTATTGGCCAGGGCATGGCAGATTCAGTCTTGTCAGCTTCTTTGGCTGAAAGAAAAGAGCTTTTTGATGAAGCAGTGGGAGTTAAACAATTTCAAATTAAGCGCGAACAGGCCTTGAATAAATTTAAATTGACCCGGGAAAATCTGGCCCAGACAGAATTAACTTTAAATGAATTAGAGCCGCGTTTGCGCTCGCTAAGCCGCCAGGTTAAAAAGCTGGAAAAGCGCGAAGAAATTGAAAAAGAATTAAAAGATTTGCAATTAAATTATTTTAGCCAAATCTGGCAATCCTTAAATAAAAAAGAACAGGGGATTCAAAGAGAAAAAGGCAGTTTGGAAAAATTTTATACAAACCTGGACAAAGAAATCAGCCAAATCCAGAATAAAATCAATGAATTTTCAACTGAAAGTTCGCGCCAGGTTGTTTTTGAAAAGATCCAAAATGAATATGCTAATTTAATTTTGCAAAAAAACAATTTGCTGCGCGACCAGACAATTTTAAAAGCCAAACTGGATTTGGAGCTGGAAAAACAGGGCCAGGGCAATTTAGTCTGGTTAAACAAACGCAGTGAAGACATAGCCAACCAAATTAATGGACTTAAACAGCAAATTGCTGAAATTGCAGATCTAATTAACAAAGAAGAAAATAATTTAAAAACCAAAGAAAATAATTTGGAATCAATTAATTCGCGGCTGGAAAATGTCAAAACTGAATTAGCCAAAGTCCAGAAAACAGCGCAAGTTCCTTTTGAAGCAGAAAAAGAACTAGAGCAGATTTTTAAAGCCCAGCAGGATTTGGTGGCCAATTTATCAAAAGCTGATAAGCTTGAAGATTTGGCAGAGCTGAAAAACCAGGCGCGGGAAATTTCCCAAAAACTGGCTGTTTATCTGGAAAAATTTAAAACTGCCAAAAAACAGGGCGCTGACAACCTTTTAAATTTACAGAGCCAGCTAGAAACCTTAAGCGCCCAGAAAAATGATTTGACTTTGGAGATTAATCAGCTAGCATTTAATATTAATCTAAAAAAAGAAAAAACTGCCAGTTTAAATCAGGAAATTGAAAAATTAAAGGCAGAAGAAGAAAAAATCAGCAAGGAAGTATCTTTAAGCCAGCTGGCTAAAGATAAAAATGCTTTTAATGCCCAGATTGAAAAAGATTTAAAAGAAATCGAGAGTAAAATTATTGAATTAGATAAAAAAGTTAAAGAACAAGGCGACAAAATCAGCCAGTTTAACCTGGAGGAGCAGAATAAAAAGGAAACCATGATCGCCTTGCAAAAAGAATTTCAAGACAAGCAAACTCAAATTAATACTTACAGCCAGCAGATCAATCAATTCAATATAGAACTAGCCAAATACTCCACCAAAAAAGAGGATTTGGAAGCAGAAATCAGGCAAGATGATTTGGATTTGAAAGCAATTGCAGCACATAAGGTTGAAATAGAAATTGAGGAAGACCTAACTGCTATTAAAATTCAGCAATTAAAAAGGCAGATTGAAATTATTGGTGGTATTGATGAAGAAACCATGAAAGAATACAAGGAAATCAAGGAGCGCTATGATTTTCTCAAAACCCAATCAGATGATCTGGAAAAAGCCATAACTTCTTTGGAAAAAATCATTGAAGATCTGGATGCCACGATCAAAGAGCAGTTTGATAAGGCTTTTAAGGAAATCAACAAAGAATTTCAGAAATATTTTAAAATTTTATTTAATGGCGGACAAGCAGAGTTACTAAAAGTTTCTGCTGAAGAAGTGAAGAAAGAAAGCGCTGAAGACCTGTCAACCGAAGCTTTAGCAACGGCCGAAGAGGAAGCTGGTGTTTTGGCCCAGGCAGATAAATTTGAAAAAAGGATTAAGGAAAGGGAAAAAGAAAGTTATTCTGGCATTGAAATCAAAGCCACGCCCCCAGGCAAAAAAATCAAAGCCATTAATATGCTTTCTGGCGGTGAAAGGGCCTTAACTTCTATTGCTTTAATCTGCGCTATTATTTACAATAATCCCTCGCCCTTTATTGTTTTAGACGAAGTGGATGCGGCTTTGGATGAAGCTAATTCAGAAAGATTTTGCGCGATTTTGGCAGAGCTGGCTAAAAAAACCCAATTTATTGTAATCACTCATAACCGTGTGACCATGCATTATGCCAATGTGCTGTATGGCGTAACCATGGGTGATGATGGCATTTCTAAATTATTATCAATAAAATTAGCTGATGCTGAAGAAATGGTCGGCAGGGCAAGAGGTTAATCTTTAGGGAGGGCGAAAAGCCCTTTGTCTGCAAAATGTCATTCAGAGCGTAGCGAAGAATCTCCATGTACATTGAGATCCCTCACTATAGTTCGGCCTTCGCCGACCGAAGTCGGCTTCGGCCGACGTAGGTCGGGATGACAAAGGGCTTTTCGCCCAAATCAAAAACCCGCTACTTTTAGATAGCGGGTTACTTATTTTTCTTAACGCGGCGCACATTGGCCCGCGCTTTTTTGTCAATAATGACTTTTTCCCCGAAAATTTTTTCCACCAAACGCATGTATTTGCCAAATATTAGTGGCAAATCATCATAAGCCACATTGACAAAGAGAGCTTTAAGCACTGCCTGATAATACCATTTTTGCGACTGATAGCCCCTGATAAAAGAGTTCCAGACCTGCGCATTAGGCACTTCCTTGGGAATTTTTATCTTTTCTGCCTTAATAGCATCCTGAATTGACTGCAAGTTATCAAGTTTATCTGCGCAAGCCACCATTTTAATTTGCAAATCCCCTTTTCTAATGGTGTTAATTGTATGCTTTTTCCTGGTTTCCCAGGCAAGGCGCTTGTCTGTTTCTGTTAAAGCAGAAACAATGCGCAAAACATTTTGCCCAAAAAGTTTTAGAATTTTTTTTGGCGATAGCTTGGTATCCTCAAGCGTATCATGCAAAATCATGGCTACTAGCACATCTTCCGGAATATTGGGAATCAAGGCCAATCTGATGGTCGCCCCCAGAGGATGGCTGATATAAGGGATTCCTTTTTCTTTTCTTTTTTGATCCTTATGCGCATCAGCAGCCACAACAATGGCTAACCGGATGCGCTCTGTAGAATAGCCAATCATTATGGTACCTCCTTGTTTGAATTTTGTATCTTATAGTTTACTCCTAAATAGTATTTTTGTCAACATAAAAAGAGGCGGGAATTTGCTTCTCGCCTCTTAAAATGTTTTAAAATTTTATTGCACTTGGTGACCGAATTCCTCATCTTCTGTATCTTTATCAGCTGCTTTTCTGGTTTTATGAATTCGACCGTCAATGTGGTTGGGCGGGCAATAAATTGTGTACACCTTTAAAGAGCTTTTGCCAGTGTTAATAAAATTGTGCCTGGTGCCTGGCGTAACCACCACAACATCGCCTTTGGTTATTGGTGATTCTACGCCATCTAAAGTGGCTTTCCCCTCACCTTTTTGGAAAAATAAAATTTGTTCTACATTCGCATGGGTTTCTTCCCCAATATCACCGCCTTTTTTAATGCTCATAACCACGAGCTGGCTCTTTTTACCTGTAAAAAGCACTTGGCGGAAAAATTTGTTTTCCTTGGTGGCTTTGAGAATGTTTGTTTGATAGGACATTTTTTTAGAATTAAGGATTAAGCCTGCCTACCGAAGCTCGAAGAGCGAAGGTAGGAATTATGAGATTATTGTTTATATTTTAGCATTTTTGAAGAATAAATTCAAAAGCGCCCCACAACGCGGGAAGCGCTTTTTTAGATTACTTAATCTTTAAGGCTATTCTTTCTGTTCTGGACGATTTTCAGGAGTTTTAACTCCAGCTTTAATAATCAGGGTTTTTTCATCCATTAATTCTGTACCGAAATCGTCTTTTTTTGTTGTTATTTTTAATTTCTTGCCTTCTACTTCCAGTTCAATATCACCACTGTCATAATTTATCCCTAATTTTGCCATTAATGCTTCCCTTTTGGCTAAATTCTCATCTGACATGTTCCTTAAAATTTCATATTCTGCTTCTGTAATTTTCCTTACTTTTTTTTCCTGAGCAAATGGCTTTTCAAAACTAAATCCCATAAGTTTTTAATTAATATATAAAAAATATTTAAAGCAACAGAGCTACAATTAAAAGGGCCACTATATTCAAAATTTTAATCATGGGATTTATCGCCGGCCCAGCTGTATCTTTATATGGATCGCCAACCGTATCGCCAGTAACTGCTGCCTGATGGGCAAAAGATTTTTTGCCGCCATAATTTCCTTCTTCAATATATTTTTTCGCATTGTCCCAGGCGCCGCCGCCACTGGTCATGGAAATTGCTACAAAAATGCCAGTGATAATTGAACCAACTAATAAACCGCCTAAAGCATAGACACCTAAAATAAAACCAACTAAAATCGGCGCCAAAACCGGAATTAAAGCAGGGATAATCATTTCTTTGATTGCGGTCTTTGTGACAATATCAACGGTTTTGCCATAATCTGGTTTTTCCGTGCCTTGCATAATGCCTGGTTTTTCTTTAAATTGTCTTCTGACTTCTTCAACTACTGAACCAGCAGCTTTGCCCACTGCCTGCAGGGCCAAAGCGCCAAAATAATAAGGCAAAAGTCCGCCAATGAATAAGCCAATTAAAACCTTAGGATCATTAATCATAAAATTAAAACCTGTGCCTAGCGCATGAGTAAAATCAGCAAATAAAACCAAAGCAGCTAAAGCAGCTGAAGCAATGGCATAACCCTTAGTTACGGCTTTGGTGGTATTACCAACAGCATCCAGCGGATCAGTGACATTGCGCACTTCTTCAGGCAGTTCTGCCATTTCAGCAATACCGCCAGCATTGTCAGTGATTGGGCCATAAGAATCAATGGTCACAATAATGCCAGCTAATGACAGCATGGCCATGGCTGCCACAGCAATGCCATAAAGTCCAGCCAAAGCATAAGCAGCTAAAATAGCAGCAGAAATAACCAGCACTGGCCAGGCAGTTGATTTCATGGAAACAGCCAGGCCAGCAATTATATTTGTACCATGGCCAGTTTGTGAGGCTTTGGCAATATCTAAAACAGGTTTATATTTTTTAGAGGTATAATATTCAGTAATAATGACCATGGCTCCTGCCACAACTAGACCAATTAAAGAAGCGAGATATAAATTTAAAACAGAATATTGGTCATTAGTGCCTAAAAGCCATTTGGTAACCGGATAAAAGGCAATGGCAGAAATTACGCCAGCAGCAATTAAACCTTTGTAAAGAGCTCCCATAATATTTTTTTTAACACCTAAACGGATAAAAAAGCTGCCAATAATTGAAGCAATAATTGCCACAGCGCCAATAACCAAGGGGTACATGATGGCGCCGTTTAAATTATTAAAAGTTAAAGCGCCCAAAAGCATGGTAGCCACAGCTGTCACAGCATAAGTTTCAAATAAATCAGCGGCCATGCCAGCGCAATCGCCGACATTATCACCCACATTGTCAGCTATGACCGCAGGGTTTCTTGGGTCATCTTCAGGAATGCCAGCTTCAACTTTGCCTACTAAATCAGCGCCCACATCAGCAGCTTTGGTATAAATGCCGCCGCCCAAACGGGCAAAAATAGAAATTAAGGAGCCGCCAAAACCCAGTCCGATTAAGGCCTGCAAATCTTTGGTTAAAAAATAAAAGATTGAGACACCCAAAAGGCCCAGGCCAACAACTAAAAATCCTGTCACAGCTCCGCCGCGCACAGCCACATTCAAAGCTGATTTTAAACCAGTTTTGGCTGCTTCAGCAGTACGCACATTGGCGCGCACAGAAATATTCATGCCCAAATAGCCGGTTAAAGCTGATAAGACAGCGCCTAGCAAAAAGCCCAAGGCAGTTAACCAGCTTAAAAATAAACCAATCAGTATAAATAAGATTACAGCCACAAGGGCAATGGTTTTGTATTGGCGGTTTAGATAAGCTTGGGCGCCTTCTTGGATGGCTTTACTAATGGCTTGCATTTTTTCATTGCCAGCTGGTAATTTTAAAACCAATTTAATTAAAATCAAACCATAGATTAAAGCCAAAAGCGCACAAATAAGCACAAAAATTGCACTTGATTCCATACTTTTAAAAATTAATAATTTAAAGTTTAAATTTTAATATTTTAAATTAAATAAGCCAATTTAATGGCTAAAATAAGTAAAAATTTATATTTTTATCTTAGCTTTTAGCCAGAATTTTGTCAATTGAGTATTTAACAATCTTATTGTTTGGACGTTTAAAAACATAAGGCTGGCCTTTGACTCTTTTATAAAATTTTGATATAGTGAAGTAAATAATTTCATTTGCTTTTAAGGCATTTTTTAATTTAGGCAAGTTTAAAGATTTTTTCTAATTTTAGGTAAAAATGCTGGGCAAATGAAAGGGAGCAATCCATATAAAAAGAGCAATAAAATCTTTATTAGTTAGATTGTTATTGAACCTGATAAAAGGCTTTAAATCTCTCCTAAAGTCCTTTTTTAATTTGCTCAAACCACTAGGTAAAATATTAATCTGGCTAGCCTTCTTTTTCTATAAGTATATTTTTTTAAATTTGTATAAGTTGCTATATTTTTTGAAAAATTTTTTTAATTATATTTTACCAGCAGAAAAAAATCAGCTAATATATCTGTTTATCAATAGGTACATCACTCATATTATTATTGTTATTTTGACTTTTGCTGTTTGTTTTGCCAATGTCTTTACAAGTCAGACCAAAGCTGAAGGTTTTGGAGAAAAAAGTATTTTATTTGCCTTGGCCACAGGCAGTGATTTGGAAAGCCAATATATTGAAGAGACTATTTCCAGCAATCAGCCGGAAATAACCAGTTATTTTAAATCCCAGGAAATGGCAGCTACAGCCCCAACTTCAATTTCACCTGAAGAAGAACTTTTGAGTCAGGAAGAAATGGATATGTTAATCAGCGGTGAGGGGTCAGCGGTTATTAAACCTGAATTTTCTTCAATTGAGGCCTCCAAAATCCAGAGGGATAAGCCAATAGAATATGTTGTTAAAGAAGGCGATTCCCTGGGCCTGATTGCTGCTAATTTTGGCATTTCAGTAGATACGATTTTATGGGAAAATGATTTAACCAGCCATAGTTTAATAAGGCCAGGCCAAAAATTAGTTATTTTGCCGACCAGCGGTATTGAGCATAAAGTAGTGAAAGGAGAGACTTTATCTAAAATTGCTCAAAAATATAAAGCCACTGAAGAAAAAATAATTGAGTTTAATAAACTGGCTAATGAAAGCGATATTGCTGTGGGGCAGATCTTAATTATTCCCGAAGGCCAGCCCTATTATGCGCCTGTGCCTGTCAAGCCAAGATTAGCAGCCATCAGTCAGATTCTCAATCCAGCACATGTTGAGGTGCCAGCTGGTGAAAGAATGGCTTGGCCTACAACTGCCCGCCGCATTTCCCAGTATTTTAGCTGGCGTCATATTGGCTTGGATATTGATGGTGAATTTGGCGACCCGGTTTGGGCAGCTGATGATGGAATTGTTATTAAAGCTATGTGCATGAAAACAGGCTATGGCTGCCATGTCATCTTAGATCACGGAGGGGGCAAGACAACTTTGTATGGCCACTTTCAGAAAATTTATGTGCATGAAGGTCAAAAAGTGGTGCGGGGCGATGTTTTGGGCGAAGAAGGCTCAACTGGCCGCTCAACTGGTTCGCATTTGCATTTTGAAGTCAGATTTGGCGGTAAAAGATATAATCCTTTGAGTTATATTAGATAGATGAACCACCCCGCACTATGCTTCGCAAATGCGGGGCAAGCGAAATTTTGATCACAAAATACACTAAAAAAACACGGAATCTTTTCGTGTTTTTTAGTGCTAAATTTTTGTGGTTCATTTCACCGATTAAATCTATACTGCAAGGCTTCGGCTAAATGGGGAGTTTTTATATTTTCAGCGTTTTCTAAATCAGCAATGGTGCGGCTAAGTTTTAAAATGCGGTGATAAGCCCGGCCAGACAAATGAAATTGGTTAACTGCATTTTTTAATAAAGCCAGTCCTTGAGCATCAACCTGGCAAAATTCTTTAATATCCTGGGGCCGCATTTCAGCATTATACATAAAAGGCAAAGCAGCAAACCTTTTTTGCTGGATTTCTCTGGCCAGTTCAACTCTTTGGCGAATTGCTGCTGAACTTTCAGCCACTTTTTCAGAAGTTAATTTTTCAAAACTTAAACGCGGCACTTCAATCTGCAAATCAATGCGGTCAATAATTGGGCCTGAAACTCTTTGCTGGTATTTTATAATTTGGCTGGGCGAGCAAGTGCATTGCTGCTGTAAATCAGAAGCAAAGCCGCAGGGACAGGGATTTTGCGCGGCGATTAAAATAAAACGCGCCGGGTAAGTTAAAGTACCCATGGCGCGGGCAATGGAGACCAGGCCATCTTCCAGGGGTTGCCTTAAATTTTCTAATACTTTACGCGGAAATTCAGTAAATTCATCTAAAAATAAAACGCCCCGATGCGCCAAGCTTATTTCACCAGGTTTAGGGATTCTGCCGCCGCCTACCAAGGAAACGCCAGAAGCTGAATGATGGGGTGAGCGAAAAGGCCGCTTGGTAATCAAAGGATTATTATGCGGTAAAAGCCCAGCTACACTGTAAATTTTAGTTACTTCCAAAATTTCCTCAAAAGTCATTTTGGGCATGATTGAAGCCGTGGCTTTGGCCAGTAATGTTTTGCCAGCACCAGGCGGACCGCTCATTAAAATATTATGAGCGCCGCTTGCAGCAATTTCCAAGGCGCGCTTAACATGTTCCTGCCCAGCAATGTAAGCCATATCAACTTCAAATTCATCATCACTTTCAAAATTCAAGTCACCTTTACTTTTGCTAGGCTCAATTAAAATTTTGCCAGTCAAATGATCCATTATTTCCATTAAATTTCTAACTGGAAAAATATTAAGACCTTTAATTAAATTAGCTTCCTGGGCATTGATATATGGCACAAAAACATTTTTAAAACCCTGCTCTTGGGCAAAAATCACGGCTGGCAAAATGCTATTGGTATGCCGTAAATTGCCTTCCAAAGAAAGTTCGCCGATAAACAGGCTGTCTTTCAAATTCAAATTTAATTCAAAAACATCTAATAAAATCCCGACAGCCATGGCCAGATCATAAGCCGCGCCTTCTTTTTTAAAATCAGCTGGCGCTAAATTAATGACAATTCTTTTGCTCCAAGGGAAATAAAAGCCGCAATTTTTAATGGCTAAGCGCACCCTTAATTTGGCTTCCTGAATGGCAGTATCGCCCAGTCCCACAATAAAAAAATTAGGATCGCCCATGGAGACATCCACTTCAGCTTCTACTAATTGCGGATTTAAGCCAATAACAGCGACTGAATTGAGTTTTGTGAGCATAATGTAATGATGAATCACGAAATTTATTCACGAAAAGCACTAAAACATTAATTTACGACTCTTTTAAATTTCATGCCATCTTTTGTGACAATAATTAATATGCCTAATCTTAAATTTTTTGCTTTTAAATAACTTAGTATCTGTTTAATATCCTTTGTATAGAAATCTTTAGCAATTTTAGCTTCTAAGATGATTTTATTTTCAACTAAGAAATCAAGTTTATATTTGCCAATGATTTTACCATCATACCACAATTTAACAGCTAATTCTTTTTCAAATTTAATTTTTGCCTTTTTTAATTCTTCTGCCAAAGCGCGCTGATAATATTTTTCTCTATATCCAAAGCCCAATTCTTTAAAAACATTAAAAGCGCAACCCATTATTTCATAACTTAACTCTTTATAAATAAGTTCCCCCATATTTTTGTGTAATTTAGTGATTATTATTTAGTGGTTAATCATTCCTAATTATCATCTTAACTTAAAGCCTTGACTTTTTCAAACGATTTTGCTAAGGTTGAGGCAAAAGGAGATACAAACAAAACAAAACCTTAATTAAACCAAAAAATGCACTTTTAAACAAAATATTTAAACAGGCACTAAGTGCCGAAGGAGGTAAAAATGAAGCAAAAGCTACTTGGAATTATTGGATTACTCATCTTAACTTGGCCAATGCTAAGTTTGGCCGATGCATCTGGTTTACCTAATTTTAACCTCTCCACTTTACGGCTGGGCAATCATGACATAAAGGTGGGGATAGGCGGGCGTTTTAGTCTGGAGTTTTACCAATACTATTTTGATCTTAACGACGAAATAGAAACGACTCCGGCTCATCCATCTGACAGCCCGACCGGCCACACAACAACTGATCTCGACGATAACCCCGATGGCATAATTACCCGACTAGGCTTAGGCCCGAGGTTGATTATTCGAACAGAAAAAATCTATTTCTCCGGCGGAGTTGATTTTCTTTTTGGAGGTTTTGAAAATGGTTACAGACAAGGAATCTATGATACCAAGCTGGCTGATTATGGCGGTGAATCATATGCTTTTACCCAAATAATACCCCAAGGGTTGACCACGTATCCGTATATCGGCTTTGGCTATAATGTTATTGATTTTCTATTAATCTATGGCGAATTTGGTCTGCCCATCAACTCCTTTAAAATTAAAACCGGACACGACCGCTGGGGAAGCTGGGAAACGGTAAGGGAAGATAAATGGGAAGGCTTGGGTCAAAGATATTCCTTAGGAGTAATTCTTGTCCCACGGGAAAAAATATCTTTCGGCTTACAAGTTTTTAATGAAAGATACCGGGTAAAGTTTTTTGAAGAAGATGCGAGCATTACCGCTTGGGGTGCGAATCTTCAATTACTATACCAATACAACCTGACAAAATAAAAAATCAGGTTGATAAAAAATTTACATTCTAAAAACCGCCCACTTGTGGACGGTTTTTTCTTACTTTTACAAAAAATGTTTTATCGCAGCCACAACTAACGTTATGATAAAGCCCAGAAGTGCCAGGGTAGTTATGGTAATCAAGGAAAGTAATACCCAACCCTCAAAATCTAGTGAGTAATATCTTGGCATACCTGCTTCACTGCCCATTGGCACGCCTTCTTCTGCTTCCACACAGAGAATGATTTCATCAGTTTCAGTATTTTTTACCGCTCCTTTTTTAAGCATAATTAACCTCCTTATCTAATTTTGTTTTAATCTTAAGGGCTAACTCCCAATATCTTTTTGGCTTGTAATGATTCAATGGTTTCTTGAACTTTCTGTTTGCAGGCATCTATCTCATTTTCTTTTTGCCAAAATTCAAACTGCTCGCTGTCTGCCGTATTAAATCCCCCTTTTGCTCTCATGATTATGGCTGCGAGCCTAGCCAGCCCTCGATAAAAAGCTGGATCTTTATCCCAGGTTTGTGGCTGATAAGGATTTAAATGTCTTCCCCTAATTGCTCCCATAACCATTAATTCATTAAAAGTCAGAGATCTTTGCTCCATTTTTCAAACACCTCCTTTAGTGAAATTTTTGTATTTTCAGCTTAACGTTTGACCTTCAAATTGTCAAAGTTTTAACTTTTGGTTTTTTGAATTCGCTTAAAATATAAATTATTACTCCGGCTACAATCATTACATCAGCCAGATTAAAAACTGGCCAAATGAAAAGATTTATATAATCAATAACATAGCCAAAAAGCAAACGGTCAACTAAATTGCTTAGTGCCCCCAACATAATTAAAGAAAGTGCTAAAATTTGAGTTAAATTGCCAATTATTAAAGATTGCCACCAGATTAGGGCTAAAAGAATAAGAATAACAATAACAATAACGATTATTAAAAATTGGGGCAGGGGCAAGTTAAAGGCAATATTTTGATTGGGGATAAAAATAATTTGAATTATTTTTAAAAATAAATAAAATCCCTGCATGGGGACTTTATTTAAGATTAGATAATATTTGATAAAAGATTCTAAAGCAAATAAAGCAAAACTTAAATTAAAAATTAAAATCAATTTCTGATAATATTTCCAGGCCATTTTATTGGCTAGTTAATTTTTCCTTGCATTCAACACAGGCATTAGAAGTTGGCCTAGCTAATAATCTTTCTTCTGCAATTTCTTGGCCGCAATAAGCGCATTTGCCATAGCTGCCATCTTCAATTCGATCAAGAGCTTTTTTAATATCGCGTAAAGTTTTTTCCAAGGAATATTCTATAGATAAATTATCAGTATATTGAGCAATTTCTTCGGCATTTTCATCTTCTTTATCGCCAAAATCAGGAAATTCTGAACGATAATTATCTTTGACAAATTCATCTTTTTTAGTAAAACTAGCCAATTCTTTTTCAATTTGTTCTTTTCTGGCTAAAAGATCTTTTTTAATTTTTTCTAAGGTTTCTCCCTTCATAAGTTTATTTTTGTTAACTAAAAAATTTGCTTAATTTAATTATAGCAAATTGTACCTAATAGTATAAACAAGATAGCTAAAAAATGCAAGTATTTAAAATTTTTGTAAATGAAAAGGCCTCGTACAGATAGCCCAAATAAAATTAATTGGTGGCCTGACGAGGCCTTCGGCTTTATTAGTTTAGCGCCCGCCTAACGCGAGCCGTTAAAAATTGAATAAAGTCGGTTTTGTCCTTACTTGGGACCATGTTAAAGGATCGACCTTCTACCATTTTTGGCTTGAAACCAAGCCATAGTTTAAATAAAAATAAGAAAGGAAGGAATTTTTTATTTTTGTTTTTGGGACACTCCCAAGTGTGCCCTAAAAAAACAGTAGAAGGCAGGGAGATTTAGCCAAAATTGCTAATTTTCGCTCAATTTCCCCATTAATTAAAAGAACTTTATATAGTCATTATATCAACATAGCCCTAATTTGTCAAGTTTAAATTGTTAATAAATAAAAAAATTTAGCTATAATTAGCTAAATATAAGCGTTTAAAATAAGGAATAAAGTTTGAATAAATTAAATTGATTTTAGGTCATTTTTGGCAATTTTATGCTGTTTTCCCCAAATTTTCCACAATCATGCGTTTTTAATCTAAAGATAGCCAAAATTTGCCATTTTCATTTAAATCTTCAGCCATAATTATATTATTGGTAAAATTAAGAATAGGTGCTAATGTTTGCAGATAATAATCTTTGATTAGCAAATTTTGGCTTAAATTAGCATTATTTTCATTAAGATAAGCAACATATTCATTTATATCCTTTAAATTAACATTTTTAGCTAAATTCTCTAATTCTTGGCTATAATTAGCCAAAATCAAAATATTATCTTTAAGCAAATAGGCAAATTCAAGACCATTATTACGAATAGAATGTATTTTAATATCGTTTATTTCATTAATAATAAATTTATAATTTTCCGGTTTTTTAACTATTTGGGTAATAGTCGTATAATCTGGTAAATTTTTTAGTTTTTCAACTGGATTTTGGCTAGCTAGATATTGCTTCATAATCTCTTCAAGTTTATTCAGTTTGCTGTCCAAATCAGTAATTTGTGCAGCATCAAGGGCCAAAAGGTAATGATTTTGAGAATCAGCCATAAATTGTGCTGGACCGGTAAAAAAACTCAAAATATCATTTTCCCAATTAAATTTATATAAATTTTCCAGCATTATCCTATTTTTTTCTAATTGATAAAAATATTCTGGGTCATCCTGAGCTAATAATTTATAAATTTTTTTAAATTGTTCCTGGCCATTAGTAAAATTTAAAATTAAATCAGTATTATTTGGGATGATGGTTAAAAGAGGTTGATTTAAATCAGAATTATATTCATTGGCTAAATTTTCTAAAATTAATTTAGAATTATTTTCTTTTAAACCCAAATATAGTTCATTAATATTTTCTGATTTTAAAGCCAGAAGTAAAAGTTTAGCCCCAGGATCTTTAATAAGATTTAAATTTTTAGTTAGACTATCCAAATTAAAATAAAGTTTGCCAAAATAATTTAAATTAAAATTTTTTAAATTAAGTAAGACATTAATTTTATCTGCCAAGGATGGCTCTTGAAAAACAGAAATTTTTTTGACTCGCTCAATAGCTTTAGCAGAATTACTGGCCAGCAAAACATTTTTATTAAGAGTCTGATTGGTTAAAAGTTCAGCTGACCAGTTTTGACTTTGCCAGTATTTTAAAAATGGCTGGGCATGATCTGGCTGGCCATTAAAATCTAAAATAATAAGATAATCAAAACTCAATTCATTATTTTCTTGCTTGGGAATTATGGCCAAAGCAGAATTATAAGCTAACATATAGTTTAAACTGTCTAAATCAAAATCAGGCAAATTATAATTTTGTTTTAATTGGGCCAGAAGATTTTTTATTAATTGATTATCTTTAAGTTTATTATCCAGTCTAAAAGTTGAATATAAAACAGCATTTTGCGGCACGTATTTAATCAAATTATCTTTTTTATAATAATAATGGTAATAAAAAAACAGGGCAATTGCCAAGATTAAAATAATTACCCCGAAAAGTTTGGAAATAAAAATTAATAGACGCTTGTGCCAGATTGTCATATGGATACAAATCTACAGATTGGCTACGGATCTACAGATTTAAGAATTCGCGCAGTTTAAGTGTATTTAATTCAGTAGCTTTCTGTTCAATTTGATTATTTAGATTTAAAACACGATAAAATTTAACTCCATTATAAGTAAATATAGCCATAATTGCTAATTTTTTGCCAGTAGCTTTTAAATAGCCTTTAACCTGATCAAAATCCTTTTTGGCAAACCGTTTTCCTGTTTTTATTTCTAAAATAATTTTATTATCAACTAGGAAATCTAGCCTATAATAGCCAATGGTTTTGCCTTGATAAGTTATATTATAAATTATTTGTTTCTTATAATTCAACCCTCTTAATTTTAAGCCGTCCCCTACTGCTTTTTCAAAATATTTTTCTTGATACCCATAACCCAATTCATTTGAAACTTCAAACAGAACTCCAATAATTTGATAACTTAAATCTTTATAAATTAATTTATTTTTATCCATAATTTTATTCGTAGAATCTGTAGAAATTAGTAGATATGTAACATTATCATTTTACCAAAGCTCTTGACTTTTGCCAATAATAAGAATTAATAAATACTAGCTCTTGACATTTTTTTAATTTTAAGCTAAGGTGGATTCATCAATAAATTTCTAGGGATAGGAGGAACAAATGGCTGGCAAATGCGTTAAGGGTACATTAATGGTTGATTATGTCAAAATGATTAAAGCTAATCCCAAACTGAATTGGCAAGATTTTTTAAAGCCAGAAGATTGGAATATTATTGAAGGCCGGATTTTGCCTTCGGTCTGGTATCCTTTTGACACTTTTCAGCGCTGTGGCGTGGCAATTTTTAAAATCATTGCCAAGAGCAATGTGGCAGTGGCAAAATTATGGGGCAAACTCCGGGCAGAAGAACTTTTTACAGTAACGTATAAAAGCCTGGGTGAGTCGCCAGATCCAATTTCTGCTATTAAAAAATATATTGCCATCCGCACGACTTTTACTAATTTCAACATGTTTGAGATGGAAATTGAAGAAATCGGGCCTGCACATATTAAAATAAAGTCCAAATCAGTTGAAGCCAGGCATGAAGGCAATGAGGCCTTTACTTGGCAAGTGATAGGCTCAGTAGAAAAACTTATTGAACTGACTGGCGGCAAAAATGTCAAAGTCACAATTTTAGCAAGAGAATGGCAAGGCGATAAGTATACTATTTCAGAATGGAGCTGGGAATAATACAAAGGGGCAATCAAATGATTGCCTCTTTTTTCTCGGCAAAAATTGGCTCTTAAAACAACGAAGAAGCGATTTACCACAAAGTGGTCCTTTCGGGATAAATCGCTTCTTCGGTATATTTGAGTTATTTTTCGGATTACCTTTCTCTGCGCTTAAAAAATCCTCTTTTCTTGTCCCGTCCACCAAAGCCGTCACGACCGCCAAAACCACCTCGCCTGTCAGAATCTCTTCTGCTTCCAAATTCGCCAGTAAATGGCGGCGGGGTCATGCCGCCTTCCATTAAAGCCAAATTAATTCTGCCTTGGCTGTCAATTTCAATCACTTTAACAGTGACTTCCATGCCTTCTTGAACAACATCAGTAACTTTGTTAACGCGAGTTGCGGCTAATTTAGAAATATGAATCATGCCATCTTTGCCTGGCAGAATTTCCACAAAAGCGCCAAAGTCCATGATGCGCACCACTTTACCTTTGTAAATTTCACCCACTTCAGGCACTTTAACAATGTTTTTAATCCATTGGACTGCTCTTTGAGACATTTCAGGATTATTAGAAGTAATCATTACCAAACCGCTGTCATCAATGTCAATATCTACGCCAGTTTCATCAATAATTTTATTAATCATTTTGCCGCCTGGACCAATCACATCCTTAATCATATCTGGTGGAATAGCAAATGAAGTAATTCTGGGTGCAAAAGGCGAAAGGTCTGGTCTTGGTTCGCTAATGCATTTTTTTATGCCGTCCAAAACTTGGTTTAAGGCTTTGCGGCCCTGCTTTAAAGTTTTTTCAATCATTTCAAAAGTTAAGCCATCTGTTTTTGTATCCATTTGAATGGCAGTCAAACCATTTTGCGTACCAGTAATTTTAAAATCCATGCCGCCTGGCCCGTCTTCAAAATCCTGGATATCAGTGACAATTTTATAACCGCCTTTGCCATCAACTGCCAAACCCATGGCAATGCCAGCCACTGGATTTTTAATGGGCACGCCAGCATCCATTAAAGCCAAAGTTGAACCGCAGGTTGAAGCCATGGAACTGGAACCATTGGATCCTAAAGTTTCAGACACGACCAGAATTGTGTAAGGGAATTCTTCTTTTGGCGGAATAACAGGATTTAAAGCTTTTTCCGCTAATGCGCCATGGCCAATATCGCGTCTACTCATGCCGCCCATCCTTTTAACTTCGCCAACAGAATAAGGCGGAAAATTATAATAATGTATATATCTTTTTTCGCCAACTAGTTCCATTGTGTCCAATGACTGAACATCGCCTGGTGAACCTAAAGTGACAAAAGACATAACTTGAGTTTCGCCTCTTTGGAATAAACCAGTGCCGTGAATTCTTTTTAATAAGCCAACTTCAAATGACAGCGGCCTGATTTCATCTAGTTTTCTCCCATCAATTCTTACTTCGCGTTCCATGATGGCAGCTGAAATTTTAACCTCTGCTAATTTAGCAACTTTTTCAACTGCATAATTGATTAGGTCTTCGCTTATACCTTCAGCAGTTAAATTTCTTTCCAATTCTGCGATCAGCTCATTGAGCCCGTGCTTGCGCAAGGCCTTGGTTGGTTTTTTTTCACTTAAAATATAAGGATCTACTTTTTCAGCCACAAAAGCCTCAACTTTTTTCAGGACTTCAGCTTTAGCTTTTAAAGTTTCTTCAGATTCTTTAGGCATTAAAGTCAAAACAGCAAGTTTTTCCTTGCCAACTTTTTTCTGAAGTTCTTTAATCAAATCTAAAATTTCCTTAAGGGATTTGCTGCCGAATTTAAAGGCATCTAAAATTGTTTCTTCTGGAATTTCTTTGGCTTCTGCTTCAACCATAATTATTTTTTCTGGCGTGCCAGCCAGGTTTAATTCCAGTTCTCCTTCTGCAAGTTGCGCTACGGTTGGATTTAGAATAAACTGACCGTCTTTAGCGCCAACAGTTAAACCCGCAATCGGGCCATTCCAGGGAATATTAGAAATTGCCAAAGCCGCGGAAGCAGCGATCAGGCCAACCATTTTTGATTCATTTTCACTGTCATAAGATAGAGCAGTAATAATGACATGGACTTCATTTCTGATATCTTCTGGGAATAATGGCCTGATAGCGCGATCAATTAAGCGGCCGTTTAAAATTGCGCCATCGCTGGGCCTGCCTTCTCGTTTAATAAAACGAGAACCCTTGATTCTGCCGGCTGCGTAAAATCTTTCCTCAAATTCCACGGTGAGCGGGAAAAAATCAATGCCCTCGCGGATTTCATTGGAAATTACTGCAGTAGCTAAAACAACTGTGTCGCCATAGGACACAGTTACGCTGCCATTAGCTTGCATAGCTAATTTGCCGGTCTCAATTATGAGTTTTCGGCCAGCGATTTCTTTCTCAAAACGTAAACTTTCCATAAAAGTTTTCCTTCTTGCTGACCCACAAGCTGCTGAACTGGTTTATTAACCTAGCCCAGATTGTTTGAGGATCAGCACTTAAATTATTAATTTTTCGATCTGCAACCCGCCGTAGCTTTAGCGAAGGCGGGTAGCTGACCGACAAACTCCTGAACTTGTTGAATAAACAAGCAACAGTATGTTTATCGACCAGCGTTATTTAATTATTTTAATTTTTCTTCGTCACTATATAATTCAATAATTTTCTTTTTACTTTCATCCAAACATCTAATAATATGTCTTTTAATATAAATTTTCTTTTCACCATAAAAAAAACAAATATCATCTTCGTAATCCGAAGTTAGACTTTTATCACCAACAGATATCAAATTCACCTTACCATAAGCAATATTAAAGGTAAATCTTATTTGTTTTTCTTTATCTAGTAAATGTTCCCCTGATTCCATGTGGCAGACAGCATTGCGGATATTAGATACTAGTTCTGTTATATCACTAGCGTTTGTTACGTCATCTTTAAAATCTATCCTGCTATTTAACTGATTTAATTTTTGTAAAAGATCGTTTAATTTAATCATTATTTCAGTAAAAACTGATTCTTGAAAAATTCGTAAAATTTGGACATTGAAGACGCCACTATTTATTAATTCTGATATCCTTTGCAAGTCATTTTCTAAATTGGATTTAATAAAAAAGTTATTTTTGTCCATCATTTAGATTTGAATTACTAATATTTTTATCAGGACTTAACTTATCTTTGTCTTCATTCTTTTTAGGATTAAAATTCCAAAGCAATATTATTCCACCCACAATAAATAAAATAAATACCCCATAAATTAAAACCTCATCTCTTATATTTGTGTCGGATAATAAACCAATTACATAAATTACTATTAAAAAACCTATATATATTAATCCTCCGACAAGAAACAATTTTGGAATTGCACTAAGCAAAGCCTTCCCCTCTTTGCTCATCAGCAAAACACCTATAGCAATAATTATTAATAGAATATAAATATAAAACATAACTTCAATTTATTTTTAAATTCTAAAGTTATCTTCTTCTTTTCAAACTTGATTTCAAAAGATATTTTCCAGGATTTTCGCCCAAATCAACATAATCATCAACAACTTCCAGCAATTTGCCTGATGTGCTTTTGGCAAAGGAAATTAATTCCACTAAACAACCTTTATTTTCCCTTAAATAATGAATAAGGGGAATAAAATCGCCATCGCCAGTAACTAAAACTACAACATCCAGTTTATCAGCCATTTTAATGGCATCAACTGCCAGACCCACATCCCAATCACCTTTTTTGGCACCGCCGGGAAAAATTTGCAGTTCTTTGGTCTTTACTTCAAAACCTTGTTTGCCCAATATTTCCAAGAACTTTTTTTCTTCCCCAGCAATGGTGATAATGCCATAGGCCACAGCCCGAATTAATTTGCGGCCAGCCACTGCTGTTTTTAAAATTTCCTGGAAATTAACATTGGCCTTGTATAAATTTTTGGCAGAGTGGTACATGTTTTGCACGTCCACGAAAATGCCCACTCTTTGGTCTTTATGCTTAATCATAGGAAATGATGAACCACTAAATTTTTTCACTAAATGCACGAAAAAGTAATCTAGAGGAATTTTCGTGAGTTTTCGTGATTAAAGTTTCATGGTTCAGTTATCATTATAAAATCAAAACCCCCTTAAACGGGGGATATTTAGGTAGTAGTTGTTTTTAATTTCAAAGCTTTGGTTAATTTTTCGTAACTTTCTAGATTCTCTCGCTTTAAATAAGTCAGTAATTTTTTTCTTTCCTGCACTTTTTTAATCAAACCTAAACGGGATGAATAATCATGCTTGTGCTCTTTCATGTGCGTGGTCAATTGCTTAATCTCTTCAGTCAAAATCGCAATCTGCACTTCGGCTGAACCAGTGTCTGTGGCATGGATGCGGAATTTTTTAATGATTCTGTCTTTTTGTTCTTTGGAAAGTGGCATAATTGTTTTACTTTCTATTACGCTTATCCGAGCTAACTTTTGCCCAAGCTAGCCAAGAATAACGCTTTATTTTGTTAGTCAAAGTTATCTTAACATCTAAATTTGAGCAAGTCAAGACAAAATAGGTTACTAATCTACGGATTGCTACAAATACTACTAATAGAAAAAGAGTAAATTTGTATATCTGTAGATATTCGTAGATACGTAACCATCAAGCTCTTGACTAGTTTTCAGGCTAGTGCTTAAATAGAATCACAGCGCAGGAACAGTTGAAAGTGGCTGCCCGCGGCAATAGCCAACGGTGAGGGTTCGATTCCCTCAAACTGGCTCTATCAAGGGGCAAACCTTAGTGTAGAATAGGTGGGAGACGCTGAAACCCTGGCGCTAGTTAGGGTGGAGTCGCAAAGGGAAATCGGGCGTGGGTCCATTATGGATCTGTCTTGCCGATTTTCTGCGGAATTGAAAAATTCCGAGTGAAATACCATCCTGGGCAAGCTGACCCCGTGTAGCGGCTAGTGCAAACCGTCGGGTGCCCACCTTACGGAAAAGAGAAGCTATCTTCTTCACGGCCTTGGGAGCTCCTGCGCTTTTGCCCCTGTACCACAATGTACAGGGGCTTTACATTTTAATAAGAGGTGTGATAAGAGCTAAAGGAGCTATAGGTGAAGAAGGGGGATATCACTTTTTTACTTCTACGCTTTTTCCCTTGTAGCTCTTATCGCTCTTCTCCCCTTATTTTACATTTGACTTTTTTTAAAAATCTGTTATTATATTTAATTAGTAAACAACCCAAATAATCAAGGAGGGAGAAATGATTATCCAAAGCGAACTTTTAAAACCCCAACCCATAATTCACGGTGTATCTACCAAAAAGTATGGCAACATGTCTTATGTCCGAGACCAGGAGGGCCAGGCAGAAATAAATCTAAAAAAGTTTTTAGGTAAGCTTGGTTTAAACTTGGCAGAAATCAGTTTATTAAAATTGCCAACTAATAATACTTCCAATATTGCCCTAGTCCAGCCAGGCGAGAAAAAGGGCAGGATCGTTTTGCATGAAAAAAGCCCAGAAGTCAAAGAAATTTTTAAAATCGGCGCTAAACACGGCTTTGATGCCTGTATCAGTAAAGCAGAAAATACATTTTTGGGTATTTTGCCAGCTGATTGCGCGCCAGTTATGCTTTTTGATCCAATTACTGGTTATTTTGCCTTAGTCCATGCTGGCGCAGTTGGCACTAAAGATTTGATTGTGGCTAAAACTGTTTTTTGCCTGAAAAAATGGGGTAGAGTTGATACGCGAGATTTGCGCTGCTATGTTGGCCCTAATATTTGCGCTAAACATTATAAAATTGATGGTCAAAACTATAACATTGCCAGCGCCATCAAAGGCCAATTGCTCATGGCTCAAGTTCAAGAAAGAAATATTGAAATTGACAAGCATTGCACCTATGAAGATGAGCATTTGTTTTTTTCGCACTACCGCGCTGCCAAAAAAGATCAAGAGGGCCGGCAGATCGCTATTATTGGGAAAAAGTGATTAGCAAAGGAGTTGAGAAAAAATCAACTCCTTTTTTAATTGACAAATTATTATATTTCTGTTAAGTTTAAACATTATTGTTCTTTAAACAAGAAAGGAGGGTAAAATGCCGATTTATGAATATCGCTGCAATGAATGCGGCAAAGAATTTGAAGAATTAATTACTAATGAAAATGATGAATTTAACTTAAAATGTCCCCAGTGCGATTCAAAAAGTTTCACCAAACTTATGTCAGCCCCTAACCATTTATCAGGTCAAGTTTCGGAAGCGATTTGTCCTGGCTGTCAAACACCGGCTTTGGAAATAAAACAAATTCCAGCGACTTTACATCACCCAAATGGCCAGGATGAAAAGACCATGGTCAATCAAATAACTTTGAAGACATCTGAATCTAAAAAGAAAGAGTCTCTTAATTAAAGGGAGGGAAAAATGGCTGAAATTCATTTTATCAATGGTAAAAAACTTAAACTGGATGAAAAAGACATAAGAAATATTGATGAATTAATAAAATTCACTAAATCAAAAACCATCATCCAGGCTTTAAGAACCGCAATCGAGCTTACTTTAGCGCTTTATCGGAACGTTAAAGAAGGTAAAAAAATTTGTTATTATGATGAGAAAGGCAGATTAACTGAAATTATATTGCCCAAATAGCCAAATATTCTTATAAGCCGTCAACATAATTGGCGGTTTTTTATTTGTAAAATTTTTATAAGTGTCGTAAAATGAATATATGACAAAACTAGAACAACTCACCAAGGAATTTCTGGAGTATTTAGAAATTGAAAAAGGCCGTTCTAAAAAAACAATAGATAATTATGAATTTTATCTCAAACGCTTTTTTAGCTGGGCAAAAATTAAAGAGCCAAACCAGATTGAACAGGATTTAGTGCGCAATTACCGTCTCTGGTTAAACCGTCTAAAAGATCAAGCAGGGCAAACATTGAAAAAAAATACACAAAATTACCATTTAATTGCTTTGCGCACATTTTTAAAGTATCTGGCCAAGCGTGATATTAAAACTTTAGCCCCGGAAAAAATTGAGCTGGCTAAAATGCCAGACCGCCAAATTGAATTTTTAGAAGGTACTGATTTGGAGAACTTTTTAGAAGCGCCGTTTAAACTTGAACAGCCAGAAATAATTAAATTCCGAGACAAGGCAATTTTGGAAACTTTATTTTCCACTGGCCTGCGTGTGTCTGAATTAGCCAATTTAAAAAAAGATGATATTAATTTAAACAAAGATGAATTCACGGTACGCGGCAAAGGTTCAAAACTGCGCGTAGTTTTTCTTTCCAACCAAGCCAAGCACTGGTTAAAAAAATATTTAGACGCCAGAAAAGACATGTCGCAATATTTATTTACTAACCATGACAAAGCTAGTTTAAAACGCAGTAAAAAGAAAGATGATAAGGGTTTAACCCCGCGCAGTGTGCAGCGAATTGTAGAAAAATATGCCAAACTTGCTGGTATTACCAAAAAAATCACGCCTCATGTCTTGCGCCATTCTTTTGCTACTGATCTTTTGCAAAACGGGGCTGATATTCGCTCTGTTCAGGCCATGCTCGGCCATTCTTCCATTACCACAACGCAAATTTATACCCATATTACGGATAAACAATTAAGAGAGGTTTATAAAAGTTTTCATGGGAGGAAGAGAAAAGGTTAATAAATTGACAAAGAGCTAATTTTTTGCTAAAATATTTAGGTGTTTATTGGTATATTGGTTTATTAGGTAATTTTGTATTTGTTAATTAAAAAAAATTTCCAAATTGAAAATTGATCCGGCTTCGGCACGCCTCGCGATGCGGGCGAGCGAAGCCGAGACGAGTCATTGATCATTGTAAATTATCCAAGGTCCCGTAGCTCAACTGGATCCCGCACCACTTGCTTTGCTTCGGGTGCGGGACAAGTGCCGCGACAGCCAAAAATTAAGGCCCCGTAGTTTCCGCCAAAGGCGGACCATTTCGTGGCAATGAATATAAAAATTTTAATTTTGGCCCCGTAGTTTCCGCCAAAGGCGGACCACTTCGTGGCAATGAATATAAAAATTTTAATTTTGGCCCCGTAGTTTCCGCCAAAGGCGGACCACTTCGTGGCAATGAATATAAAAATTTTAATTTTGGCCCCGTAGTTCAATGGATAGAACGAAAGCCTTCTAAGCTTTAGATCCGGGTTCGATTCCTGGCGGGGTCATAAGGTGAGGTTCTTTAGTCTACCGAAGCTTTAGCGAAGGTGGACGAGCCCTCCTGGGATCATCAGGTTCCCTGCCCGCCGAAGCTCTGCTGTGTGGAGCGAAGGCGGGGATTCCTGTCGGGGTCATTAGGTGAGTTTTGAGTATGGAGCAAGAGCAAGAGGATACAAAGTTCTTTTGCTCAAAACTTTTACTTTTGCTAATTTCGAGCAACAAGTATAATAATTAAAACAAAAACAAAATGTTTGACTTTGAAAATTTAGAAGTATACAAAAAGACAAAACAATTCAATCTGGAAATTTATAATTTTTTAAAGCTACATGGATCAATTGATAGTTATCTTTATGGTCAGTTAAGAAGAGCAGGGCTAAGTATTAGCTTAAATATTGCTGAAGGTAGCGGGAGGATATCAAAAAGAGATAAAAGAAATTTTTTCATTATTGCTCGTGGTTCGGTATTTGAATGTGTAGCGATTTTAGAAATATTACTACTAGAAAAACAAATCACATTAGAAAATTATAATGAATTTTATTATCAGCTAGAAGAAATATCCAAGATGCTTTACGGTCTTCGCAAAAGCAACGAATAACTCTTGCTCATTACTCTCGCTCTTGCGGATTTATCATGGCGGCTATAGCTCAACGGCAGAGCATCGGTCTGTGGCACCGGTGACAAGGGTTCAACTCCCTTTAGCCGCCCCAAAAACAAAGGGTTCATCCAGCACCACGCAGGGTGCCGGATGCCCAGGAACCCTACGTGGTTCTGGGCAACTCCCAGTACTCGCCCCATTATGAATAATCTCTCTGATGAACAATTAGTCCATGATTATTTAAAGCGCAAGGATGAAAAGGCCTTAGAGATTTTAATTAGCCGTTATCTTAAACCGATTTACGGTTTTGTTTATAAATATACGAATTTGCTAAATGAAGCTGAAGATTTATCCCAGGAAGTTTTTGTTAAGGTCTGGCGCAATCTGAAAAAATTTGACCAGAAGAAAAGTTTTAAAACCTGGATTTTCCAGATTGCTAAAAATACGGCTATTGATTTTTTACGCCAGAAAAAGAATATTCCTTTTTCAGCTTTGGAAACAGAAGAAGGTGAAAATCCACTGGCTAATAACCTGATTGACGAAAATCCTTTACCCCCGGAAATTTTAGACCAGAAAAATTTAGCCCAAATCCTGACTAATGCAATTGACAAGCTTTCAGAAAAATACTGCCAAGTTCTGCATTTGCGCTATAATAACCAATTTACTTTTCAGGAAATTGCGGAAACACTTAATGAACCGATAGATACTGTTAAAAGCCGTCACCGCCGAGCTCTGCTTGCTTTAAAAGAAATACTTAATCAATCAATTTAAAATAAATTACGAGCTAAAATAAAAGAATGCACCCAAAAGCATTCTTTTTTCGTATTAATAGATAATGCTTAACCATTAAAATTATGACTCAAAATTGGAACAAATTATTTTCTTATTACCAGACGCCTAATCCACCCGATGATTTATTGGGCAAAATAATGAAGCGTATAAGTGAGGAAAAAAGATTACTAACCTTAAAACGCCGGTTGGTTATTTTTTCTGCTGGTTTAATCGGCGCCATAGTGCTCTTTATACCAGCATTAAAAGGAGTTATTTCTGGCTTTGCTGAATCTGGCTTTACGCAATATTTTTCCTTGCTTTTTTCTGATGCGGAAATTGTCCTGGTCTATTGGCAAAATTATGCCCTCTCCTTATTGGAGACCCTGCCAGTTGTCAATTTAATTCTGCTTTTAATTACTGTCTTTGCAATTTTAGAATTACTTAAATTGTTAGCTAAAGACCTTAAAAATATTTTTATTTCTAAACAATTAATTCATAATCATTAATTTTAAATTTATGGACATTAATAAAATTTTTAGTTCTAAAATTTTTCAAGGAATTATTATTGGTATTGTTATCTTAATAATTCTTTTGCTTGTTTTTAAGGCAGGTACTATGGTGGGCATAAGAAAAGCTGATTTTTCCTGCCGCTGGAGTGATAATTACCACCGCAACTTTGGCGGACCCAAGGGCGGCTTTTGGGGCGGATTTGATGATCGTAATTTTATGGAAGCTAATGGCACCTTTGGCCAGATTATTAAAATTGAAGGCAATGTTATAACTATCAAAGACAGGCAAAGCACTGAAAAAGTAATTTTGCTTGATGACAAGACCGCAATACGAAGCATGAGAAATACTCTCAAGTTAAGTGATTTAAAAGTTGATGATAATATTGTGGTCATTGGCGAACCTAATCAAGCTGGCCAGATAGCTGCCAAGCTAATTAGACTAGTTCCGCCGCCGCCAGCAGAAAAACCTTTTTAAACCAAATTTTTAATTTTCTCTTTTTTATTTTTTATTTTCTTTCTATGATTCAGAAAATTTTAAATTATTTAATTAAGCATAAAATAATAATTGGCTTAATTATTGTTATTTTGGCAGTGGGAGGATATTTTATTGTTAAATCCCTGACTGGTAAAACAACAGAAACCAAATATGTTATAGCCGCAGTTGAGAAAGGAACATTAATTACTTCTGTTTCTGGCACTGGCCAAATTTCAGTAACCAATCAAGTTGACGTTAAAGCCAAGGCCTCTGGTGATCTTTACAAATTAGCAATCGTAAACGGGCAAGAGGTTAAGAGTGGCGATATTTTAGCCCAAATTAATGCCAGTGATGCGCTTAAAACAGTCCGCGATGCTAAAAGTAATTTAGATAGCGCTAAACTGTCTTTGGAAAAATTAAAAAAGCCAGCTGATCAACTTTCAATTTTGCAGGCAGAAAATGCTCTGGCCCAAGCTCAAGAAACAAAACAAAAAGCCGAAGACGATTTGCAAAAAGCCTATGATAATGGCTTTAATACTGTGGCCAATGCTTTTCTTGATTTGCCTGATATCATTACTGGTTTAAATGATGCTCTTTTTGGCAGCGAATTAGGCGGCAACGGTCAATGGAATTTAGATTATTATGCTAATGCTGTGCCTTTTGATGAAGCCAAAATTTATGAATATAAAGACCTGACTTTAAAATCTTATCAAAAAGCGCGGGCTGATTATGATCAGAATTTTAGTGATTATAAATCAGTCAGCCGGCTTTCAGAAAGAACTGTTATAGAATCAATTATTGAAGAAACTTATAATACGACCAAAGATATTTCTGAAGCCATAAAAGATATCAATAATTACATTCAGTTTTACGAGGATGCCTTAGCCCGCCACAGTCAAAAGCCGGCCAGCTATGCTACCACTCAATTAGCAACTCTTAATACCTATACTGGCAAAACCAATACTCATTTAGTTAATCTTTTAGATATAAAAAATACCATTCAAACTGATAAAACAACCATTATAGACTCTGATCGTAGCATTGCAGAAAAAACCCAATCATTGGCTGATTTAAAAGCAGGCGCAGACCCGCTGGATATTAAATCTCAGGAACTCACGGTCCAGCAAAGGCAAAATTCACTTTGGGATGCGCAGGAAAAATTGGCTGATTATACTGTGCGCGCTCCTTTTGACGGCATTATTGCCACTGTGGCAGTTGAAAAAGGAGATTCAATTTCCAGTGGAACTTCTATTGCGACTTTGATTACCAAACAAAAGACAGCGGAAATTTCTTTAAATGAAGTTGATGTTGCCAAAATTAAAGTCGGCCAAAAAGCCACTTTAACTTTTGATGCTGTGCCAGATTTAAGCATTAGTGGTGAAGTGGCAGAAATAGACACGCTGGGCACGGTTTCTCAAGGTGTTGTAACTTACACAGTAAAAATTTTATTTGACACCCAAGATGAAAGAGCCAAACCAGGCATGAGCGTTTCTGCGACAATTATTACTGAATCCAAACCAGACGTTCTACTTATTGCAAATTCAGCTCTAAAAACTTTTGGCACTACCAGTTACGTAGAAATGCCTAATGAAACAATTTCGGCTGATTCTTTAAATAATAAAAGTGGCATTACTTTAAAAAATGCCTTAATTCAGCAACCAATTGAAATTGGGGTAGCTAATGATTCCCAAACAGAAATTACCAGCGGTTTAAAAGAAGGCGATAAAATTATTATCCAAACAATCAAAGCTAATTCACAGACAACTTCTAGCCAATCACAAAATAATAGCTTCCGTATGCCTGGACTGGGTGGCGGATTCAGATAAAAATATGATTGAATGTAAAAATATAACCAAAAAATATGTCAATGGCGAAAATGAAACCATTGTTTTAAAAGGTTTGACTTTTACAATCAATGATGGAGAATTTGTGGCCATCATGGGTCCGTCTGGTTCTGGCAAATCAACTCTGATGCATATTCTCGGGGCTTTGGACACGCCAACTAGCGGCCAATATCTGCTTGATGGCAAGGATGTTTCCACTCTTTCTGATGATGAGCTCGCTGACATCAGAAAAAATAAAATTGGCTTTGTTTTTCAATCATTTAATCTCCTACCGCGCTCTACTGTTTTGCGTAATGTTGTGTTGCCTCTTGTTTATGCCAATGTAGCCAAAGATGAAAGAGAAAAGCAAGCTAGAATAGCTTTAAAAAATGTGGGGCTAGACGAATCCCATTTTTTACATTTGTCCAATCAGCTGTCTGGCGGACAAATGCAGCGCGTGGCTATTGCCCGAGCCTTGGTTAATAATCCGTCATTAATTTTGGCTGATGAGCCAACTGGCAACTTGGATACTAAAACTGGTGAAATCGTACTTGCCACCTTTCAAAAACTCAATGATGAAAAAAATCACACTATCATTCTTATCACTCATGAACTTAATGTCGCTGAACATGCTGACAGGATTATAAAAATTCGTGATGGTTTGATCATTGAAGATATTAAAAATGGTCATGAAAAAAATAGTAATCATAAATAATTATGAAAACATCTGATTTATTTAGTGAAACATATCTGGCTTTAATTTCCAATAAGGCCCGCTCCGGATTAACTATCCTTGGCATTGTCATTGGTATTGGTTCAGTTATTGCCATGGTTTCTATTGGCCAGGGCGCTCAAGGTTCAATTCAAGCAAATATTCAATCCTTGGGTTCTAATTTGGTTTTAGTAATGCCAGGTCAGCAACGTGGTCCTGGCATGCAGGTTAGCCAAGGCCGTGGTTCTGCTCAATCGCTTAAACAATCGGATGCTGATGCAATAGCCCAGGAAATATCCTTAGCTTCAGCCGTGGCACCTGAACTTTCCGGTCGTTACCAGATAACTGCCAAGGGTACTAATACTAATACTTCGGTTGTGGGTACAACGCCTGCTTATCCTGCTATCCGTAAGGTTACTTTAGCCAGTGGAACATTTATCTCTGAACAAAATCTTAAAAGTTTGGCCAGGGTCGCTGTGCTTGGTCCAACAGCTCGCGATGATCTTTTCGGTGAAAATACTGATCCAGTTGGTCAGTCAATTCGCATCAAGCAGGTTGATTTTAAAGTTATTGGTCTGACCCAAGCCAAAGGCGGCAGTGGCTTCAGTAACCAGGATGATATGATTTTTGTGCCTCTAACCACAGCCCAACAATTTTTAGCCGGCAATGACTATGTCTCAACAATCAGTGTCCAGGCCTCTGACCAAAATTCTATGACTGCCTTACAACAACAAATTACTGACCTTCTGTTGCAGCGCCATAATATAACTGATTCAACCTTGGCTGATTTTAATATTATGAATCAAGCTGATATTATCGCCAGTGCCTCATCCATTACTGATACCTTAACTTTACTTTTGGGTTCAATTGCTGGCATTTCTTTAATAGTTGGCGGTATTGGCATTATGAATATGATGCTGACCACTGTGACAGAAAGAACCAGGGAAATTGGCTTACGCAAGGCCATTGGCGCAAAAAAGGGAGATATTAGTTTTCAGTTTCTTACAGAAGCAATTATGCTGACTTTAATTGGCGGCGTTATTGGCATATTTTTGGGTTGGCTAGCCTCGTATGGCGTGACTTACTTTGGCAACATTGCGACGAAAATTTCCTGGTTTTCTGTTATCTTGGCTTTTGGCGTTTCAGCTGTGATTGGCATTGTTTTCGGCTATTATCCGGCACATCGGGCTTCAAACTTAAATCCAATTGAGGCTTTGCGTTATGAATAAATAAGTTTAAAATACTTAAATATTAAATATTTTAATTTTATGTTGAATGAGTCTATGTCCGCCAAAGGCGGGAAAAATCAAACAATCATTATTTTTATTGTTATTGCGATTCTAATCGGCGCTGGCGCGTTTTATGGCGGGATGTTTTATGGTAAAAGCCAAAGCAGGCCCGCTAATTTTCGTAATTTTGCTGGCAAAGCACCCGATGGCAATTTTCGTGGTCCGGCAAATGGTAATGGCCAAAATTTTATTAACGGAGAAATTTTATCTCTTGATGATAAAAGCATTACTGTCAAAATACCCAATAATGGCTCTAAGATAATTTTTTATTCCCAGTCTACTAGTGTGAGTAAAACAGTTGATGGTGCAATCAGTGATTTAAAAGTCGGAGATAATATTATGGCCAGTGGTGATTCTAATACTGAGGGCAGTATAACTGCCAAAACAATCCAGATTAGGTCGCCGCAGCCAGCTAATCCTGAACCGCCAACTAATTTGCCTCAACCTCCTAATCAATAAAATAATTAGGAAGAAGTGTTCATCCCCAAAAAATCGCCCCGCGTAGCGGGGTGATTTTTTTAGCCGAGCATTGACTTAGATTCGCAAACATGCTATCATATAAATATGTAAATTAACCTTTATTAAGTAGAAATAAGTCGAATTTCTGCAAAAAGGCTAAATTTTGCAGATTAATTCATTTTTTTAAACTTTTTATGACAGGCAAAATCAAAAGATTGACAGACAAGGGCTTTGGTTTCATCACTGCTGATGATAGTCCAGAGAAAGACCTTTTCTTTCATTCATCTGCTTTGCAAGGCGTTAGCTACAGTGACCTGAAAGAAGGCGATGCTGTAACCTTTGACACAGAAGATTCTGACAGAGGCCCACGCGCCATCAATGTAAAGCTCGCTTAAAACTTGGCGACAAAAACACTTTTTTTATAAGGGTGTTTTTTGTTTGAAAAAATTGCTATAATTTTAATATCTTAATAAATAATTACTTTTTATGAAAAAAATACTTTTATTCATTTTTTTATTAGTCATTTTAACTGGCTGTAATTTAAATCAATTATCTGTAAAAATTCAGCCCCTTAACCAAGCTGAAAATTTAAATCAGCCCACAGGCACAACAATAAATTTTCTAGTTTCCAATTACGAGTATACAAAATACTGCAATGGCGCTGACATGGACAGCGAGGGCTATAAAAATTCATTGACAGTAAAGGAAACGAAGATAATTCCTCAAACAAATTTAACCCAAGAACAACTTTTGACCCAAACAATAGATGCGGCTTCGGAAAAGGCAAATTTGACTTCCATAACCTCAATGGATCAAAATTTTTTAAAGATTGTAGATGATACTGTTTACATTGAGCCGATTGAGGGCTGGGCAGGAGTTTCTATTTTTTTATGCGCTTGGAAACCATTAGTTGAAGTCAATTTGCTGCAATTCCCAGAAATTAAAAAGGTTAAATGGGTAAGTGACTTGCAAAAATGGGAAGAATTAAATCAATAATTAAACATAGAAAATTTTTAAAAAGAAAAAGGACTCGTTTAATAAACGGATCCTTTTTTAATTCAGCGCATTGCAGAGATGGAGATTTTTCTACTTTCTTAAATGTTCGAGGACCTCTGGAGGCAAGGACGGCGGAGTGACATCCATGGATGTGTTTGCTATTTTTTTCCAGTCAACTTTTTCAGTGGGATCAAATGGAGAGATAATATCCCGAATCATTCGCAGAAAGACCTTTAGCAGTTTTACTTTTCTCATTATTTTCCTCCTTTTTTGAATTTAATGAGCTTATTAGGAGCATAGCAAAAACAAAAAAATTTGCCAATTTTAATTATTCCACAAATGGTCCGACAAACTCAATTTTTCTATCAGGATGGATAATGGTTTTTGCGCCAATTGGCACAATCATAAGATCGTGCGTAATATTATGGCCGAAATTATCAACTTTTAAAATATGCAAAGGGTCATTTTTGGCCAAGCGCTCTTTAATAGTATCGCTGATTAAATATTCAAAAACACTGCTCATCTTTTCCTGTTCTTTCTGCCTGCCAAAAATATAATTTAATTTCTGCAAATCACTTTTAAATTCAGGTTCAGCGATTCTGCCCAGCACTATGGCTTTGATGTGTTTAAAAACGCCTTTTTGATCAAGAGCAATAATATCCGGGTGAGAATCCTGCATATCCATGTCATATTCTTCCATAAATAAAATATAATCTTCCCAGGATCTTGGCTTCAAATCACAAATGTCTAGTAAATTACGGAAGGTGGTAAAATTACCGCCAATAGCAATGCCTTCAATTTTATTTTTCGGGGCATTAGCTGGCGGGAGCCATTTATAATTATTTTCAAAAAAAGAAAAAGAATTTTTTTTGCCAAAAATTATATCAAAAAATAATTTTGAACTTTTGGTGTCAAATAGGCCAGCAGCATTTTCAAAATGGAAAGTAATAAGCTTTAATTTTAAATATAAATAATTAAGCAAAGAAGTTGTATCGCTAAAACCATTAACAATTGGCCTATTTTTGTAAAATTTATCTAAATCTTCATTATTTAAACGTCTAACAATATCAATGCAGCCGGTGCCGCCATAAATTGGCGCTAGCCAACTAGCGCCTTTAAGGGCTTGGCGGAATTTTTTTAAACGTTCATCTTCAGAGCCTGATAAATAACGGGGGTCTAATTCTGTTCTTTGTACATCAAAAATTTCAAGATTAGGAAAAATTTCTTTTAATTTCCCTAAAGAGAAAATAAAATCCTGCCAGTCTTCCTTGTCCACTGGTGAAGAGGTGTGGATGAGATTAACTTTGCTGTTATTGGTGAGTTTTTTGGGTAATAACATAAAATTTGTAATTATGAATGCCGAAGGCCGAATTCTGAATTTTTATTTCGGCTTTCGGGATTCGGACTTCGGAATTTAATCTAATCAGTAACATACACCGCGCCATCCCGACGCCGGGCCTCTTTTTCTGCAGCATTAGCATAATCATGGGCATCATTATAATCCTTGCCTCGCTGCATTAATTTGAGCTCAGATAGCTCATGTATAATAATGTATTTCCTTTCTTTGGTCAAGGCAACGCTGTCAACCCAGATTTCATTTTTAGGAATATATTTATAAACTAAATAATGTCCGCCGTTAAAAAAATTGGGGTCAAAATTATCTCTAATTTTGCGGCCGTTAACTAGATAAATTTTGAACTTATTTTGTTTTTTTAATAATTTTAACTTGGCGGTCTCAATTTTAAAACCTTTTACTTTTTTAAAACGCAGCATTTTTTTTGCTTTTTCATAGCCATACTTTTTCATTAAGCGCCTGCTCTCTTGGTATTCGCTTAAAATTCTTTTCTTTTCCGGCAAATAAATTTTATCCAGCCAAATCTCGCCTGGTTTTAAATAAGGCGTATTAAAATAATCAGCCAGCATGCCAAAATCAATATCATAAGTATTGCGGATTTTAAAGCCGTCAACGATTTTTATTCTTCCGCCAAAGGCGGATCCGCCTCCGGCGGACATATTTTTATTCATATCTTTAAAATTTAATGCTAATCTACGAATAAATTACTAAAAAGTTAATCTTATTATTATTTTAGCACTTTTATAAAATTAAGAGAATTGCTTAAATTATTATTTTTTCTTATACTTATTTTAAGTAATAAAATTTAAATCATGCCCATAATCAGTTTAAAAGCAAACAATAAAAGAGATAATCTGCTAACCTATTTAGCATATGGCACCACAATTTTTTTAAGTGCCTTTTTATTATTTTTAGTCCAGCCATTAATCAGCAAATACATTTTACCTTGGTTTGGTGGCACAGCTTCAGTCTGGACTATTGTCGTGCTTTTTTTTGAAACCACTCTTTTAATCGGTTATCTTTATGCTCACCTTATTTCCCGATACTTATCGCTTTCTAAACAGGCAATTTTGCATCTGATTTTACTTTTTATAATAATAGCTCTCTTGCCAATTTTACCTAAAGCCAGCTGGGCGCCGCAAGCTGATGATAATCCCATAATTCAGATCTTAATTTTATTAAGCGTGGCTGTTGGTTTGCCTGCTATAATACTTTCAGCCACCTCGCCATTATTACAGAATTGGCTGACCAAAATTAGAACCAAAGATTCTCCCTACAAGCTTTATGCCTTGTCCAATGCTGGGTCGCTTATTGCCCTGCTGGGTTTCCCATTTTTCTTTGAGCCGCATTTCCCAATACAAATGCAATCAAAGCTGTGGTCAATTTTATTTATAATCTATGTAATCCTATTTATTTTTTGTAGCCTTTGGTTTTTAAAATTTAGACGTTTACAAACCAGTCTTTCAAATCAGCAGCAAAGTGCTGAAAAAAATAATAAGCCGCTTTTTAAAACAATAATTTTATGGCTAGCACTTTCAACTTGCACTTCGGTCTTATTATTAGCTGTTACCAATAAAATTTCCCAAGATATTCCGGTTGTGCCATTTCTTTGGGTCGTTCCCCTTAGCCTCTATTTAATCTCTTTTATTATTGTTTTTAGCAGTGATTTTATCTCTAGCTGGATCTCAAAAAATATTTTTTCTCTTGTGCTTTTGGCCTTGATAATGATTTTTGGTTCGCTTGACCAAAATTTAAAAGCTGATAAAATCTGGCAGATTAGTACCTATCTAATACTGCTATTTTTATTTTCCCTAGTCTGCCATAATGAATTGGCCAAAATCAAGCCAGCCACTCCTTATTTAACTTTTTTTTATTTGCTGATTGCCTGCGGTGGAGTTTTGGGCGGAATTTTTGTTGGCTTGCTTGCGCCAATATTTTTTAATTCTTATCTGGAATTACCCATAATTTTAATAATTTGCAGTTTAATTACCTTATGGTTTTTTTTAAAAGACAGGGAAGATTGGCAGAAAATTTTTGATATGCCAATATTTAAAAAGCGCAAGGCAGTTTTTATTATGTTAATTTTGGCAGTTGTTTATCTCTATGTTTTTGGCACTGCCGTATTTTATATTTATAAAATGGTGGCTAAACCAAATTTAGCCTCTGCTCGCAATTTTTATGGCGTTTTGCACGTAAAAACTGCTTATGAAAGCGAGTTAAATGATTACCTGACATTCCTTTGGTCTGGCGATATAATCCATGGTTCTCAATTTAAAAGTTTAGAGCGGAGTAAAATCCCTACGACTTACTATGGCACTGAAAGCGGTTTGGGTTTAATCTTTAAAGCTATACCACCTGATAAAAAGTTGAGAATTGGCGCTATTGGCTTAGGCGCAGGGACATTAGCCACTTATGGCAAGGCTGGGGATTACATAAAATTTTATGAAATTAATCCTGAAGTTGAACGTTTAAATAGACAATTTTTTTCTTATTTAAAAGATAGTTTGGCGCAAATTGAGATTAAATACGGAGATGCCCGACTTTCTTTGGCCCAAGAACCAGAACAAAATTTTGATATTATGGTTATTGATGCTTTTACTGGCGATTCAATCCCTATTCATCTGCTTACCAAAGAAGCATTTGAAATCTATCTTAAAAATTTAAAACCAGACGGAATTCTGGCTGTCCATATAAGTAATAAGTATCTCAAATTAGAACCAGTGCTTTTAAAATTGTCAGAATATTTTAAAATCCCCAATGTCATTATCAAAGCCAAAGGTAATATAAAAAATGATACTTGCGACAATAGGTGGGTTTTATTATCCTCAAACAGCCAATTATTACAGTCACCGATTATTATAAATAACAAGAGCATCGATGTGGTAAAAGCTGACAATTTTAAATTATGGACAGATGATTTTAGCAATCTTTTTAGTGTTTTAAGAAATTAGATATTAAGGCAGTAAGAATTATTTTAGATAATAAAAAAGAGCGGTTCATTTGAATCGCTCTTGGAATTTAGTTATATGTTTCTGGATTGAAGCTCATCTTGGTATCTGCCGCACCTGGCCACGTTTTAAGACCTTGACCTCCATGCTTTTCGTTTTTAGTAAGGAGACCAAATTATCAGTGTTACAATCAGTACCAACCAAGAGCTCAAAGTGCATTTTATTATCAGTTTGTGGTTCACTTGAGGGTAAGGTGGCGATTACTTCGCCAATTTGCTTGAGCCAGTCAGTCAATTTTGGCAGTGCCTTGTCAAAGTTCTCAAAGGAGAACGCGACAGAAACTGTCACAATGCTGTAATTGTCGCGGATATTTTCTCTAAGCCGATGTTCTTCATATTCTGAGAGGGTTTTATGGATTTCTAGAGGGACTTGGACTCCTTCCATAAGTACAAACTGCGTTGCTTGAGTTGGTATCTGTTTTTGAACTGGTGATTGCACCTTTAATTCATTTTCAGCAGCTGAATTTAATTTTTGGACCATGGTAGATATTTCTTGTTCTTCTACTTTGGATGTAAGCATATTTTTCAGCATACCCACTGCTTCAAAAAGAATGTCAAGCACATTTTTGTCAGATTTTACTTTGCCCAGCCGCATCTTATCAAGTAGATTTTCCATTCTATGCGCTAGGTCGCTCATATCTTGGCATTCAAAAGTTCCAGCAAGACCTTTGAGTGTATGAGCCGTGCGAAAGATGCCATTAAGTATGTCTGGATTAATTTTACCTCCAGCCTCTAAAGCTTTTTCATAGGCCAAAAGCCTTTTTGACAGAGATTCAATTAGCTCTTCAGCTTCAGCTAAAAATTCTTTATTATCATTCCCTCCCATTTTTTTCACCTCCTTATTAGGCAATTAAGTAACTAATTTCTAGTTAGCAGAGATTTTAAAGAACCAATTTAAGCTTAACTCTCTTATAAATTTTGTCAACCGGTTATGCGCAAAAGGTTGGACAATAAAAAAAGAGCGGCTTTTTCAAGTCCGCTCCTATAGTTTTTATTTCCGAGGCAGGATAATTGATCAGTTTTGTAAAGGCGTGAAAGTAATGTCTTTGATTCTAATAGCCGAACCCCAGTCTCCGGAAAATAATCCTAAAATAATATCATCTAGTGTTGTGCCAGCCACCACCTCAATGGAAACATAACCGTTGCCAGAACTATCGCAATAAAAAGAAAATTTTTGGTTGCGATCACCTGCGGTAACTAGTAAATACGGATAATTCCAGCAAGACCAAGCATATGCTTTGTATTCAAAAGAAATAGTCATGGTAGAGGGGGCTATTAATGTCACACCCAGACAGCTGAAAACCTCTGTGCCAGAAGCTTGAACAAAAGCGTGATTGTCAAGCATTTTTTCGCATTTTGCATCAAAACAGTGGAATCCATTCGATTGATTAACACACATTCCATAGCCCTCTGGAGAATCTGAATCTTTTGAACAAGAAACAGATAGACAGACCAGTAAAAGGGACAATGTTAAAGCCAAAAACACTTTGCTAAAAATCCTTTTCATTTTATACCTCCTGCCCTGAATAATATTTTTCAGGGCTTGGCTTAGCGAATTTTTCGCTTTTTGCTGTTAAGTTTTTTGGTGGTATTTAAGCCAAAACTTTGTTATTTATGCGGATTTAAAGGACTAATTTAAGGATAATCCTATGATAATTTTTGTCAATAGAAAAGAGCGGTTCCAGGTGAATCGCTCTTAAAATTCTGTTCTCTGATAATTAAGCTGCTTGAGTTTTAATTTTGTTATAGCTTAGGGGGAAACAATTGGGGAAAGAACAATATCATGGATATTGACTGTAGCTGCCCAATCTCCAGCGAAAAGCTCAAAACTAATATCATTGATAGTCAGCCCGGCAGAAATGGGAATGGAAAGAGAAACAGTGCCTGTAGCATTGCAATCAAAATAGAAATACTGGGAATAGGCTCCTGCTATAATTTTAAGATATGGCTTGCCATTGCAGGAACCTGCCTCTGCATGATAAGAAATATTAACTATCATGGTTGCCGGTGCATCAAATGACAGAACAAGACAATTGAAAACTTCTGGGCCAGTAGCTGTCAAATTTGTGGCATTGTCAAGAGTTTTATCGCATTGGGGATAGATACAGTGAAAATTAGTTAGATTAACTCTGGCTACGCACATGCCAAAGCCAGCCAAGTAAGTAGTGGCATATACGCAATTTGAGTATTCAGAATCGCCTTCATCGTTATAAGCTTTGATCCGATAATAATAGGCGGTATTATCTTTCAGATTAATGTCCTCATAGCTTTTAATTTCCGGACCCGTTTCTGTTATTTGCGTGTAGCCATCTGTTAAATTTAGGCTGCGTTCGATTATAAATCCATTTACCTCACCAGATGAACTCCATTCCAGATTAATTTGGGAAATTGAGACTGGTTCAGCGGAAAGTGAGGGAGGCGGTGGAGGATATTGTTGCTGCTTTTGATTATTTTCAGGTTTATTTCGACTACTGGTAGAATTACATCCTGATAATCCTGCTAATGCCAGTAAAAAGACTGCTGTTAAAGTTAACATTTTTTTGTGCCAAACTATTGCCATTTTGCACCTCCTGCCCTAAATTTATTTGTTTCAGGGCTTGGTTTAGCGAATATTTCGCTTTCAATTGTAAAGCTTTCTGGTGATATTTAAACTAAAAAACCTTGTTTATATATGTAAAGGACCAATTTAAGCATAAGCCAAGGGTAAATTTTGTCAATAGGCATTTATAAAAGATTGTCATAAATAAAATTTTTAATTATAATTATTTTAACTGAAAAAGATTAGATTTCTATGATAAATTTAAAAAATCCGCAATTAATACAAAGTCTGCCTATTTACCTCAGCTATGGCGCGACTATATTTTTAAGCGCTTTTTTATTATTTTTAATTCAACCATTAATCAGCAAATATATTTTGCCTTGGTTTGGCGGCACAGCTTCTGTCTGGACCATGACCATGCTTTTTTTTCAAACTACGCTTTTGCTTGGCTATGTTTATGCGCATTTAATTTCAAAATACCTAAGGCCAAGAAAACAGATCATTCTTCATTTGCTGCTGCTTTTTATAACCTTAATAACTTTATCAATTTTGCCCAAAGATAGTTTAAAACCACAGGCAAATGATAATCCAGTTTTACATATTTTGATTTTGTTAAGTCTAGCCGTAGGCTTACCAGCGATTATACTTTCTGCAACATCGCCGCTGATCCAAAATTGGTTTGCTAAAGTTAAAACCAAAGAATCCCCTTATCAGCTTTATGCCTTATCCAATGCTGGTTCACTGCTTGGCCTAATTAGCTTTCCTTTTTATTTGGAGCCGCTTTTATCAATAAAAACGCAATCAAGGCTTTGGTCAGCATTATTTTTTATTTTTGTTTTGCTGTTTATCTTTTCAGCTGCCTATCTTTTCAGATCTAGTTTTGGAAAAAAAGAGGATTTTAAAGCCGAGCTAAATGCTGACGCTGACCCGAAGCCGGATCTAAAGAAAATTTTTTTATGGCTGGCCTTTTCTGCCTGCGCTTCAATTTTGTTATTGGCTGTAACAAATAAAATTTCGCAAGATATTTCAGTGGTGCCGATTTTTTGGGTAGTGCCTTTGAGCTTATATTTATTTTCATTTATCATCCCTTTTGGCAGCCAAAAATTTGCCAAACGGTTTTCAAAAGAATTTCCTTACTGCTTAATGTGCGCGGCAGTTATAATTGTTGTCTTTTGGCTTGTCATGGGCATAATTTCTGTAAAGCTCTGGCAGATTGTCACGCTTTTATTTTTGCTTTTTTTCTTTTCTTTGGTTTGCAACGTAGAATTAGTAAAATCAAAACCTGGGCCGCAATACCTTACAATTTTTTATTTAATGGTTGCTTTAGGAGGAGTTTTGGGCGCCAGCCTAACAGGCCTAGTAGCACCATTAATTTTTAATTCTTATGCAGAGCTGCCATTGATATTAGCAATTTGTCTGGCTCTTTCTTTATGGCTGGCTTGGGCAGATAAAATTAGAAGACTTTATTTATTTTTTTGCCAAAAAAGAATTATTTATAGAAAAATTTTTTATGTGGGCTTAATTTTATTTGCTATGTATGTTTTTTTAACTTGTCTGGCCATAGGCTTATTTTTTAAAAATTTTTATCCCATAAGTACCTTGGTAGCCTCGCGTAATTTTTATGGCACACTTAGGGTTAAGGAGCTTAAAGGAGCTAATCCAGATAATAATGAATTAGTCCTAATTTCAGGGGGTACCATTCATGGCCTGCAATTCACTGAAATGGAGAAGCATAAAATACCCACGACTTATTATGGTAAAAATTCTGGACTGGGTTTTGTTTTTAATTACTTTTCAGATAAAAAATTAAGAGTGGGGGCAATTGGTTTGGGCACAGGCACTTTGGCGGCTTTTGGCAAAAAGGGAGATTACATTAAATTTTATGAAATTAATCCTCAAGTAGTTGATTTAAATAAAAAATATTTTACTTTCTTAAAAGACAGCTTGGCTGATATTGAAATTGTGCTAGGCGATGGCCGTCTTTCTTTAGAAAGAGAACAGCCGCAAAATTTTGATCTAATTGTTGTTGATGTTTTTACCGGAGATTCAATCCCAATTCATTTTTTAACCAAAGAAGCATTTGAAATATATTTAAAACATTTAACAAGTGATGGTCTTTTGGCAGTTGATATTAACAATAGGTACCTTGATTTAAGGCCAGTCCTTTTTAAATTAGCCAAAACCTTTAATTTGCAGGTAGACGAAATTAGAACTAGTGGTAATGAAAATGAAGGGACCACTCTTACCTCGTGGGTTTTATTATCGCGCCATAATCAGTTTTTTGATTCACCTCGGATTAAAAATAATGAAAATCAAGAAATAGTCAAAGTTGATAATTTTAAATTATGGACTGATGATTATAGCAATCTTTTTAGTGTTTTAAAATTTTAACAAATATTTTTTATAATTTAAAAGGGCTCGCGTTTTGGCGAGTCCTTTTTAAAAAGCTATTTTTCTTTTGGCTTAAAGGTAATTGTTTTACCTGTGCCAAATTTTGATTCAATATGAACAGCTGATCCTGACCTTTTGCTAAAGGTTATTTCACCGCATTTTTTTGCCTGCAAGCCGTACAATATAGCTGTATCTATAAAGAGACGCTCATCTTTTTTTTCTATCACAACGATCGCTCCTTGTCCGCCATTCCAGGTCGAGTAGCATTCCTCTTCTGTCATGCCTCTCCACTTTGCGCACTTTTGCATAATTTCAGGGGCATCATAAAGATTATCAATTGTGGCAGAAAAATTTTTACGGAAAAGGATGTCTTCGGCAAATTTGGACTGGAACGCGCCACCTGACAGGTGGACGATCAGATGAATTGGCATGAGTGGTTTATATCTCGTACGAAACCAGCCATTTAAATTTGCGAAGAATCGATCATAGAGAATTGAAGAGGTGCAAGCGGCATTAAGGTCTTTTTTGGCCTTCGGATTTGCCCACCACTTTTCGCCGTAATGCATTTTAAAAGCCTTACGCACTGAACTGATGCCATTTGAGCGGAAACCGTTTTCTTTGAGAGCCATGATAATTTGGCCAGGCTCAAGGGTATTGCCCAAGATCATTTTCTTAGGATGATAAACTCCGACCATAAATCCTGACCAATTGAATTTCAGATTAGCATTCGGATTTTCTGAATGAACACAAAGACCCAATTCGGCTGTTTCACCTGAGATGACCACTGTATTTGTCTCTACGGCCGTTGCTTTCATGCCCCAGATTACTTTTCTTGCTGCATCATTTGTCAGATCTTCTTTCTCTCCAAGAGTACTAACATCCAGCACACTGGAAAAGACAAGCGGTAAACCGCCCCATCGGGTAATGTCCATTGCTGTCATGGCAAAAACATCTCGCGCCGCATTTTCATAGGTTTGCGCCGCGTCAATCAGTACAACTTTAGTGCCAATACCGTCCGGAGCAATTGTTTGAATGCAACCCTTAGGTAAAGCTTTCAGCTGAAAGCCACGCGGTCCGCGGAAATTGCCTTCGGTCATGTCTTTGACATAAACGAAATGCGAATTTTTATAGGTTGACTCGCAGACCCTTTTAGCAAAAGCAGAAAAGCTGTCACCCTCTTGGATATTTACTCCATCCTGTTTATATTTCTCGTTCTTTTTCATTCAAACCTCCTTTGTTAATTTCTTTCTACCTAATTATCTGCAGTCGGGGCAGTGTTGTTGTTCATCTAGATGACGAACTCGAGTCGCTCGTTTACATTTAATGCAACGCTTAGCATCGCCATTGAGCAGCAAACATATTTCATCTGCCAGTTCTGTTTCTTCAAGCCAGGGGCTCTTGCCTTCATTTGCAGGCGGCGGATCATTACTGTTTGGCTGCCTACTTAGATAACCCATCATTACACCTCCTTAAAATTTTTTAAATTTTCAAAGTTGCTTTGACCTTAACAAAAAGAAAAAAAATTGTCAAAGAAAAGCCCTGAACATTTGCGTCCAGGGCTTGTTAAAGTTATTTGAGTTAAAGAACTATGGATTTTGTTCACACCAGATTCTGGCATTCTGGAAGAGTTTGAGCCAGGGTGCGACAGACAAATCCTTCCAATATAGTGGCCAGTACCCCCACTGCCAGAGTAAAAAGGCTCTTTCCGGATGGGGCATCATGGCTAAATGGCGGCCATTAGGCGAGCACAGAGCCGTTATGCCATCGGGTGAGCCATTGGGATTGAAAGGATAGTTGGTCGTCTGATAATGGGCATCATTAACAAATCTGAGGGGAGCTAATTTTTGCTCCTTGATTTGTGTCAGCATGCTTTCATCTGGGCAGTAAAACTGTCCTTCACCATGAGCTACCCAAACTCCCAAGACCGAGTCTTCCATGCCTTTGAGCATAATGGCTGGGCTCGGCAGAATTTTGACTGCGGAAAATCTGGATTCAAAACGGCCAGACTCGTTCCGGATAAATCGTGGCTGTTTGGCAATTTCAATGCCTGACCAAGGTACCCAGCCCAGCAAAGCCATGAGCTGGCAGCCATTGCACACGCCCAAACTGAAAGTGTTAGGACGCTCGTAGAATTTTCTGAATTCGTGCAAAGCTCTGGCATTAAAGCGAATTGTGCCAGCCCAACCCTTGCCGGCATCCATCACATCAGCAAAGGAAAAACCGCCAACAAAAGCCACACCTCTGAATTTGTCCAAAGAAATTCGGCTGCTGATAATGTCAGTCATGGTGACATCCCAGGGCTCAAAGCCAGCCAAGTAAAAGGCGGCTTGCATTTCTCGATCACCATTTGAACCCTCTTCACGAATAATCGCGACTTTGGGTTTGTTCTTTTGGTCAAGTAATGCTGCTGGTGTTGGCTGGGGAGTAAATTGCAGCTGATAATGCGGGCCATAAGGCCTGGAATAATTTTCTTTTCTTTCCTGCTTAACGCACGCGGGATTGGCTTGCTGCAAATCAAGGTGATAACTGGTTTCTTCCCAGGCATCGCGATAGTAGCGCATATCGCCTTTGAAAATGCTTTTGCCATTATTGGCCATGGTTATTTTCACGCCTTTGGTTGTTTTGCCAATTACGCTTAGGCGATTTGGTTGCAGGTAATGGTTAAGAATGTCTTTAATTTGCCTTTCATTTTCGGGCAGATATTCCAGCACCAGGCCAAGCTCTTCGTTGAAAAGATATTTGAGCCAGTTTGTTTTGCCTTTTTTGTGAAAATCAATTTTCAAGCCGCAGTTGCCTGAAAAAGCCATTTCCAAAAGGCAGGTAATTAAGCCGCCGTCAGATTTGTCATGGCCAGATAAGACCATTCCTTTAGAGATTAGTTCCTGAACAGCTTCAAAACCGGCTTTGATGAGATCTGGATCGTCAACATCGGGACAGGCATTGCCCAGTCCTTCAAAAACTTGAGCTAAAGCAGAGCCACCTAGTCGTTGATTGCCATTTGCCAGATCAATGAAAAGAAGTTTGCTTTTGCCCGGGGCTTTTATATCCGGCGTAACTTTTTTCCGAATATCAGGCACTGGCGCATAAGCTGACATGACCAAGGTGCCGGGCGCCTTGATTGTTTCAGTTGTACCGTCTTGTTTGATTTTGGCTGCCATGCTCAAGGAATCTTTGCCGCCGTCAATGATTGGGCCATCAAGTTTCAAAAGCAGTTCGCTTAAAGCCAAAGCTGCTTTGTAAAGCCGGCTGCCTTCATCATCAACTTTGGCAGCCCACATCCAGTTGGCAGAGAAACGGATATCTTGCCAATCACTGATTTTGGCAAAGCAGAGATTCGTTAAGGATTCGCCAGTTGCCATGCGCGCCATTGCTTCGGGATTAATCAATTCCAGAATCGGCCTTTCGCCAATTGAAGTGGCAGCGCCGGTTGTCTCAAGCCAGCTGGTCGCAATCATGGCATTGTCAGCCAAAGTAAGCTGCAAAGGTCCAACACATTGCTGCTGGGCAATTAGTCCGCTGACACTGCGGTCAACTTTGGTGGTTAGGAATCTTTTTGAACCAACTGCCAGCAAACGCAGAACTCGTTCCAAGGCCTCGTTTATAGTTAATAATTTTGGCAAAGCCAAGGGTCGCAATTTTTGCGGCTCGGTTTTGTAGCTAAAGGTTTTCTGCGGCACTTGGCTGAAAATCTGTTTGAGATTCAGGTCAACGACGTTCTGCTTAGTTTTGGAGTCATGGACCATGATTTTGCCGTCACCAGTTATTTTACCGACAATAGCATAAGGGCATTTTTCCCGCTCGCAGATTTTGACGAACTCTAAGAGACGTTCTTTTTTAACCACAATAAAGTATCTTTCCTGGGATTCGTTGCCCCAGATTTCCCGCGGTGACAGCGTTGGATCACCAATTGGCAATTCGCGTAAATCAACTTTGCCGCCGACAGGATTCACTCCTTCGGGAATGGCATTGCAATTGCCGCCAGCACCTAAATCATGAATCGTGACCATGGGATTATCCTTACCCATGGCAATGCAGGCATTAATGACACGCAAATCTTTTTGTTCCATTTGCGCATCACCGCGCTGGACAGCGTTAAAATCCAGATTCGCCACATTATCTCCCTGGATCATGCTGGAAGCAGCGCCGCCACCCATACCGATACGGTAATTTGGCCCACCCAAGATTATAACAACATCACCTTTCTTGGGAGTTCTTTTTTTGACATGCTGGGCAGCCATTACACCAATACCGCCGGTGAACATGATGGGCTTAAACCAAGAGCGACGTCGACCTTTGCCATCAAGCAGTTCATTGGATCGGGCAAAGCCGATGATCACTGGTTCACCGATTTTGTTGCCATAGTCAGACGCGCCATTACTAGCTCTGATTAAAATCTGCAAGGGAGTTGCCAGTTCTGGCGGCGTTTTCCAGCCGATATGTTCCCAAGACAAATCATAGCCAGGGATACGTAGTTCACCAACACAATAAGCAGCAGTGCCAGCAACCATGAGGCCGCCGCGTCCCACTGCCTGAATATCACGAATGCGTCCGCCTGTGCCTGTTTCAGCGCCTGGAAAAGGCGCAACTCCGCTGGGGAAATTGTGGGTTTCAGCAGTAAAGATAATGTGGTAGTATAAATGCTTTTTGACAAAAGCACTGGCTAGCCCAGGGAATTGCGGTAAAATTGTCCAGACCTCAAAACCTTTTACTGCTGAAGAATTGTCATGAAAAGCAATAATGCTGTTGCCAGGATTTGCAAGATATGGCGCCTTGATAATGTCAAACAAAGTGTAAGGCATTTTCTCGTCATCAATCACTAGCTGGCCTTTGAAAAAGTGATGCCGGGAATGTTCTGAATTGGCTTGAGCCAATTGGAAAAGTTCCACGTCAGTGGGATTTCTTTTCAGCAATTTGCCAAAGAGAAACATATAGTATTGGAAATCCTGTTCATCCATGCCCAAGCCCAGATCTTTGTTAGCTTTTCTTAGCGACTCAATGCCTTGTTCCAGCAAAGGAATATTTTTCATTTTTTCAGGCTCAAGATCAGTAGCAAAGGTTGTTAAAGGTTTGGGATAAGGGCATTCAGTCATGCGGTCATAGGCAGCAGTGACAAAATCTGTCACCTCTGCGCCTGATGGCAAAAAGTAGCGCCGCGACACTTCAATGCGCGTCACATTATTTATGCCGCAAGCGCGGCAAATGGCCACGGCATTGGTGGAAAATGGTGTGGTAAAATTATTGTTGGGTCCAACTTCCACGACTTGTTGATTTTTGTCTGCAAAACTTCGGGCAGAAAAATTTTCTTGTTCAAAAGTTTCCGAAAGCAGATGTTTAAGTTTGTTTAAATCATCTGCAACCAGCGGTCCGTCTGTTTCAATATTGAAACAAATTTCCGCTCGCAAATCAGGTAAACCGAATTTTTCCTGCAGTCCTTTTAATTTATCAGGAGGAATTGCTCCCTCGCGATAAAAATGCAGCAGTTTTCCTTCTCCCTTCATCTTCATCCTCCTTCCAGTATTTTTCTGGCTGCCAGGCGTACTGCAGTAGGCAGCATTAGCCATTCATAGGGCAGAACATGCTTTTGTAATTGTTCTGCCACGTCTTTGAGATTTGTCCCGCCGCCGTGAACGACTTGGGACATAATATCTTTGGGAATTTCAACACAGCCACGCAGTAATGGATTGCCTTTGTCATACTCTTCTGTTACTTCATGCACGGTCGGATAAGTATAGAATTTATCTTCCTCACTTTTCATGCCACGCATTATCTGATCGCGAATTTGACTTAAGACATGCTCATGGACTGCAAGTCCATACATGCCTTGTCCACCATGTTCATGCGGATCTGCTGGATGGATGTTGTAGATTGAAAGATGCCTAGTCATTGGATAACGCCGAATTAAAAGGATAGGGATACGCACAATGCATCCTACCAAAAAAATCAAATCTATTCCTCTTAAAATCTCTGCGGCAGCATTATCAGGGTTAACAAGCGGCAATTCCTTGTTAACTGGAATGATGACATGCGTTTTAATCCCCAGTTTGTTTGCTTTTTCCAAACAGCCGGCGCCTTCTTTGGTACTGAACAAGATAACATCATCAACCTCTGGAATCCATCCTGCTTTCCAGGCCTTGGCAATAGATTCAAAATCCGTGCCACTGCCTGAAGCAATACACGCTAACCTCACTTTCTTTTCTTCCATTTCTTTCTCCTTTCTTTACCCTCCGATGCTCCCAAGGAACGCGGGAGAGTCTTTTCTTTTTGATATTTTTCCCTCTACCAAAGGTAGAGATGTATTTTCAAAGATCTTTCTAAAAAATAAAAGATCGTCCCCCTCAAAGACAATCTTTTGTTGCTTTAAAGTTATTAAATTTTTAAATAATTGTCAAATTAATCAGAACTTGCAAAAAGCGCAAATTTTGGTATAATAAATAAACATTAAACAGCAAAAATAAAGCTCAATTTTATTTTATGATCTATTTTCTCTTCACTCTTTCATATCTAATAGACATAATTCTCTTGATTTTACTGATTATTTTAATTTTGGGAGTGGCGCAATTGCTAAAATCCTTGGGGCAAAGCTATAAATTTTCTGAAAAGCTGAAAATTGTGCCTAAAATAATCAGTGAAAAGCCAGCTATTGCTTTTAGCCAGTATGCCCAAAAAAATCAGGACGGCACTTATTTGGTTTCTTTTGGAGAGCATAAAAAAATCAATAAATTAACCAAAAGGCTGATCGGCAGCTTGCTGGGATTTGTAACCATTAAATTAATTTTATTCAGTTTAATTTTTCTAAACATTCCTCGTTTAGGCGAAGCCCAACCCAAGGGTTATAATGCTTTTTACCAAATAAATAATTCTATCAGCTATTCTCAAGGGACTACTACTTTAACACAATGGGATGAAAATGGCATTACTTTAAGTGCTGGCCAAAATTCAGCCAATTATGTTTCAGCGCCAATTGGCAATAGCAAAAGTTTAAATCAATGGAAAAGTTTAAGCTGGGAAATGGATAATAGTTATAATCAAAAACCAGTTTATCCCTCAAGTACCCTTGCAGTTTGGGATTTGGATTCTTTAGCTAATTGCACTAGCGAAAAATATTCTACCTATGCCTGCCAAACAAGTAATGTCATGGAAGCGCAAGGCATTTATAATTCTTCGGCTTATAATTTTGATGGTTTTAAAAGCAAGGTTAAAATTTCCCAAAATTTGAATTTTAGCGGTTCGTTTACCATTGGGGCTTGGATTAAGCCCAATGTAAATCTGCTTAATGGCAGTGCAGAGCAAAATTTTACGATTTTAGCCAAGGGGTATGGTGATTATTTAGATAAAACGCCCTATGAATTTAGATACAATTTCTTTTTTGGTTTTAAAAACGGCTCTTTGGCTTTAATTTTTTGGTCAGATACAAATAAGGAACATTGGGTTGAGGCCAAAAATACCAAATATAATTTTGTGGCGCCAAATTGGTATCACGTAGCCGGAGTTTATGATGATAAAGCCAAAACTTTAAAGCTTTATATTGATGGCATAGAGCAAACAAGCATGGTAACTGATTATGACGGAGATAAAATTGATCATTCGCCTTATAACAAAGATAATTTTCCCAGCTGGCTAGGTAGCTCTGCTTATCGCTGGCAGGATAATGAAGAAAAATTATTTAATGTTTTTGATGGCGACATTGATGAAGTTTTTGTCGCAAATTCTGCCCTAGATGTTTTGGATATCAGAAAACTAGTCAATCAATCAGGTGTAATTACTTTCCAGGTTAGGACTGGTGATGTCTTGCCTTTAAATGGTGATTTTTGGGGGCCAAATGGTAAGCAGACATCTTATTTTACCCAGCCGCAAAATAATGATTTGAGTTTTTTGAGCCCCAGTAAATATTTGCAATTTATTATTTATTTTTATCGGCCTAATACTAATTTTAAGCCCAAGTTAAAAAGTGCAATTTTAGAATATTTTGTTCCCGAAGAAGCTGATTTAAGAATTGCTTTGCAAACAAATGAAAGTAATAATGCCCAATTGATTAGGGACTTAGATAAAGAAAGGCAAGGGATTGCATTATTTATAAATTTTTTTAAAGCCAAGCCAACCAGTGATTTGGATTGGCAATTTGTTAATTTGGTGGCTTATAATAATGTTGAACAGCGAGATTTGACAGAAGAACAAACTGCCATTACTGCCTTTGTTAAAAAGATGAAAAGATTGCCCAAAAGCGATTTGGATTGGGGTATAATTAGGGCCTTAGCTTATTGTCCCAAGGGCCAAACATTGTTAAGCAGTTGGTTAAAAATAAAATAGATATTTAAAGTTAAACTTTAAAACAAAGCCAAATTTGGCGAGGAGGGAAAAATGAGCGAAGAAAATTGCAGGTTTTTAGTGGAAGAATCAGCAGGAAATTGGCAGATAAAGATTGTTCCTGTAAATGAGGCAGAAGATTGGCAAAGCAAAAATCCAGAAGCGATTTTAATTCGCTTTGCCATTGTGCCAGACTCCGGCTCTGGCAACCTGACCTTTGACGTCAAAGAAGAAGCGTTAGCTAAGCGCAAAGAAATTAACGGGCAGATTTCAATAATTAAACCCCCTGATAATATTTTTGCTCGCTTGCCTCATAAAGCAGTGGAGGTTCTTTACTTGGCTTAATTAAAAAATATTCTAAGGCGGTCCCCAAAGGGGCCGCTTTTATTTTTGGGGTTAAAAGTGATAAGCTTTTAATATGATACGAATCTACTAATATTATACTAATGATACTAATTCGTATTATTAGTAGCCGATATGTATATTAGTAACAATATGAAATTCAAGCTCAAAACAACCTACAATTGAAAATGACAAATGACAAAATCCAAATAACAAATAAATTTCAAATGCCAAAATTCAAATTACAAACAAAATTTAAGCCAACAGGAGATCAGCCAAAGGCGATTAAGAAATTAGAAGAGGGTTTTTTAAAGTACCCACAGCAAACACTTTTGGGAGTTACTGGTTCTGGCAAAACATTTACCATGGCCAATTTGATTCAGAAAGTCCAGCGGCCAGCTTTGGTTTTGGCGCATAATAAAACTTTGGCTGGGCAATTGTACGAGGAATTTAAAGAATTTTTTCCCGAGAACAAGGTTTGTTATTTTATTTCCTATTATGATTATTACCAGCCGGAAAGTTATGTGCCTTCCACCGACACTTATATTGAAAAAGATACTGCGGTTAATGAAAGAATTGAAGAATACCGTTTGGAAGCAGCGTCCTCGGTTGTTTCGCGTAATGACGTGATTGTGGTGGCTTCGGTTTCCTGCATTTATGGCTTGGGCGATCCTAATGAATATAAACAAGGTATTTTTCAGATTAATGTAGGCCGGGAATTGGGACGTGATAATTTGATCAAGGCTCTGGTCCAGATTCAGTTTGAACGCAATGACACTGATTTGCGTTCTGGCAGGTTTAGAGTGCGCGGCAATACCATTGATTTGATTCAGGGTTATGGCCGAAATATTTTTAGAATTAATTTTAAGGGCGAGGGAATAGATTCTATTAAAGTAATTGAACCAGTTAATTTAAAAGTCCTGGAAGAAATTGAGAAACTGGATATTTTTCCAGCTTCGCCGTTTATGACTTCGCCCATTACTATTGAACGCGCTTTGAAATCAATTGCCCAGGAATTAAAAGAGGTCTTATCGACCTTGCCTGCTTTAGAAGCGCATCGTTTAGAAAAAAGAACAAAATATGACATGGAAATGATTCGTGAATTGGGCTATTGCAAGGGCATTGAAAATTATTCGCGTCATTTTGACGGTCGCGCTCCTGGCCAGCCGCCCAAAACTCTTTTGGACTTTTTTCCCAAGGACTTTTTAATAATTATTGATGAATCGCATCAAACTTTGCCCCAAGTTCACGGCATGTTTAAAGGCGACCAATCCAGAAAAAAGAATTTGATAGAAAATGGGTTTCGTTTGCCTTCAGCTTATGATAACCGGCCCTTGAGATTTGAAGAATTTGAAAAATATTTAAAGCATGTGGTTTATACTTCAGCCACACCTACAGATTATGAAACTAGAAATTCTGGCCAGGTGGTTGAGCAGATAATTAGGCCAACAGGCCTGGTTGATCCAGAAATTTTTGTAAGGCCAACTGCTGGGCAAATGGATGATTTGATTAGCGAAATTAAAAAGACCATTGCCATGGGTAATCGCACTTTAGTAACGACTTTGACCAAACAAATGGCAGAGGACTTAACTGATTATTTTTTGAAAAAGGATTTGAAAGTCACTTATTTGCATTCTGAAGTTGATACTTTGGAACGCACAGAAATCATTCATGATTTGCGCCGCGGCAAATATGATGTTTTGGTGGGCATTAATTTACTGCGCGAGGGTTTGGACCTTCCTGAAGTTGGGTTAGTGGCGATTTTGGATGCTGACAAAGAATCTTTTTTACGTGACGCACGCAGTTTAATTCAAACAATTGGCAGGGCCAGCCGCAATGTTAATTCCAAGGTTTTAATGTACGCTGATGTGATGACTGGTTCAATGAAAGAGGCGATTAATGAAACCAATCGCCGCCGCCAGATTCAGATGGATTATAATAAAGCGCATAAAATAACTCCGGCTTCTATTATTAAAGCAATTAAGGAAAAACCTGCCACAGTTAAAAAAGAAGCTGATAAGTTTGGTTTAAAGAAAGTCGGGTCATTAGAGGAATTAATTATTGAAATGGAAACCCAGATGCAGATTGCGGCTGAAAATCTTGACTTTGAAAGGGCAATTGAGATAAGAGATGAAATTAGGAAATTAAAAACATAAAAAGGGCTCAAAAAGAGTCCTTTTAAAATATCTTTGATTGTTTATATCTATAAATTAAAATTTAATATTTTTAAATTGGATTAAAGTAAATAACAGGGAAGCCGAAACCCATTGGTATTATTCCCAGAATACAAGGTATCGGAGCTGGAACAAAGAGACCCATAACTTGAGGTCCTCCAAGAGGCATAGGAAACATAAAAGGGCCACTTAATCCCAAGGGGTGTATAACCACGTAGAGAAAACCAACGTTGCAAGGGCTTATTAAAATTGGGAAACCGCCAAAAGGTAAGCCGCCCACTGGTGAACCAATGGCTATTTGGGCAGTAGCGAAATTTGAGTACGTCAGTAAAAGAGTAAAGATGACTAGTAAGAAAATAATAAGTTTTAATTTATAAAGATGTTTCATGTTTTAAGTATAGCACATTTTTAATAAAAATTAAAAAGGGACTCAATTGAGTCCCTTTGAATTATGGTTTATGCAGCGGAATTATATGGAGCTGCAGTGATGTCACAAAGCGGTATTGTAGTTGAGGATATCGTTTTTTCTTGTTTTTGTTTTTTCTTTGACGCCAGCTTTTTTTTGTATTCTTTGTAGCTTATGATTTTAATCGGATCTGCAGTTGGAAATTTTTGTTTGAAAAGTTGAATTGCCTCTTTTTCTTTTCCCGATGATGTTGCCAATATGCAGAATTTTTCTCCGCCACCGTTTTCATAATAAACGACCATGAATTCTATTCCACTTGGGAATCTCTCTTTAAATTCTGCGTCAGTAAGAATTTCCACTGGAGAACCTTTTAAGCGAAATTTGATTTTTTCTTTTGCCTGTTCTTCATTTTCAGCCAGCAAAATTGAATGCTGGTCGCTTCCAAAATAGTTTTGAAAAAGCGCATGAAGGATTTGTGATTTCATTTGACTTTCTCCTTTATATTTTCAAGGTAATTTCGCCATTTTAGCGATTTTTCATTATAGCATATTTGATATTTTTTGTCAACTCTGAATTTAAGTAACAATTGACAAAAGGGTTTTTTAGGTGTAGGATGGATATAATAACTTAATAAAATTTTCCTAGACCGGGTTTGAGAAAAAAGACCCGGACTTTTTCCATTTATACTGATACTAATCTACGAATTAGCTACTAATCTACTAATTATTAAAGCAGGTTTATTTAAGGGACTATTAGTAGATTAGTAAATATTAGCAAATTAGTAACTCTTAAATAATATGACCAATAATAAAGATAAAGAATTCATTCAAATAAGAGGTGCGCGGGAGCACAATCTTAAAAACATTGACCTGGATTTGCCCATCAATGATTTTATTGTTATTACTGGTGTTTCTGGTTCTGGCAAGTCATCTCTGGCTTTTGACACTTTGTATGCCGAGGGCCAGCGTCGCTATGTTGAGAGCTTGTCAGCTTATGCCAGGCAGTTTTTAGGTATTATGAATAAGCCAGATGTTGATTCTATCAAAGGTTTGTCGCCGGCAATTTCCATTGAACAAAAATCAACTTCCAGAAATCCGCGCTCTACTGTTGGTACGGTCACAGAAATTTATGATTATATGCGTTTGCTTTTTGCCAGAATTGGCCAGCCCCATTGTCCTAAGTGCGGTAAGGAAATTTCTTCCCAAGATGTGCAGACAATTTTTGAACGCGTACTCAAAGAAGCTGAAAATAAAAGTGTGGAAATTTTATCTTCTATTGTGCGCGGCAGAAAAGGCGCTTATGAAAAAATGTTTGAAAATTTGTTTAAACAAGGTTATTCCAAAGTGCGAGTTAATGGCAAGGAATATGTTTTGCCAGTCAGAATTGAACTTAATAAATTTGAAAAGCATGAAATTGAAATTGTGGTAGATGCTTTTAAAGTAACCAAAGAAAATCAGAGCCGGCTTTTTGATTCCTTGGAAACTGCGGTTGATATTTCGCAGGAGGGAATTATAATTGTCATGGTGAGCATGTCGAACCATGACAGGAAAAAGCCAGCCTCGCAGATCCTTCGACAGGCTCAGGATGACAGCTCGGCCGGTAAAGAAATTTTATTTAATACTAAGTTAGCTTGTGCCAATTGCGGTATTAATTTTGAAGAAATTCAGCCGCGCATGTTTTCTTTTAATTCGCCTTATGGCGCTTGTGTGGAATGTCATGGCTTAGGCGGGATTTTGGAATTTGCCGAGGATTTAATTATTCCCAATCCAGAGCTTTCTATTATGGAAGGTGCAATTGCACCCTGGAAAAAACAGGTTTTTGGTTTTGTGGGACAAAAAGTTGAAGCTTTGGCTCGGCATTATAAATTTGATCCGGAAATCCCCTGGAAAAGATTACCAAAAAAGATTCAGGACATTCTTTTATACGGTTCTGAAGAAAAAATTGATTTTGAATTAAAATCACGGACCTCTGATGCTGAATATGCCTGGCAAGGTTATTTTGAAGGCATCGTTCCTCAACTGGAACGTTTATACAAACAAACTGATTCAGAAGAACGTCGCCAGGATATGTCACGCTATATGCGTTTCAATGACTGTCCGCTTTGCCATGGCCAACGCTTAAAACCAGAAAGTTTGGCCGTGACCATTGATAACTTCAACATCTTTGAAGTGACACAACTTTCAATAAAAGATTGTTTGGATTTTATTACTAATTTAAAGCTTAATGAAAAGCAGACGCAGATTGCCAAACAGATTTTGAAAGAAATTAAGTCACGCTTAACTTTTATGATTAATGTGGGCTTGGATTATTTAACTTTGGGTCGTTCAGCCAGCACACTTTCTGGCGGTGAAGCGCAAAGAATTCGTTTAGCCACGCAAATTGGTTCTGAACTGCGCGGAGTTTTATACATATTAGATGAACCTTCAATTGGTTTGCATCAGCGTGATAATAAAAAATTAATCGCCACTTTAAAACAATTGCGTGATTTGGGTAATACTGTGATTGTGGTTGAACATGACAAAGAAACCATGGAAAGTTGCGATTACTTGGTTGATATGGGACCAGGCGCGGGTATTCACGGCGGTAAAATTGTGGCCGAGGGCACCTTGGACCAGGTTAAAAAAGTTAAAGAATCTTTAACTGCCCAATATTTGAATGGTTTTAAAAGAATTGAGGTGCCTAAAAAACGCAGACCCTGGTCTGATTATTTAGAAATTTTTGGCGCCAAAGCCAATAATTTAAAACAATTGCGCGTGAAATTCCCGTTGCGCGTTTTAACCTGTGTGACTGGCGTGTCTGGTTCTGGCAAATCTACTTTGATTAATGAAATTTTATATAAAGAACTGGCTAAACGCTTATATCATTCCAAGGAATTACCAGGTAAACATGAAAAATTAACCAATGTGGGTTTTATTGATAAAGCTATTATTATTGACCAGTCGCCAATTGGCAGAACACCGCGTTCCAATCCAGCGACTTACACCAAAGTTTTTACTGACATCCGCGATATTTTTGTGCAAACACCAGAAGCTAAAGTGCGCGGTTATAAACCCGGCAGGTTTAGTTTTAATGTGCGCGGCGGACGTTGTGAAAACTGCGAAGGTGATGGTGTGATTAAAATTGAAATGCATTTTCTGCCCGATGTTTATGTGCAGTGTGAAAAATGCAAAGGCAAACGTTACAACCGCGAAACTTTGGAAGTGCATTTTAAAAATAAAAATATTGCTGATGTTTTGGCAATGAGTGTGGAAGAGGCTCATCAGTTTTTTTATGATATACCTTTAATCTCTGACAAATTGCAATTACTTTTTGATGTGGGTTTGGGCTACATTAAATTAGGCCAGCCAGCCACGACTTTGTCAGGCGGTGAAGCGCAACGCATCAAGTTAGCTTCTGAATTAGGCAAAAGAGCAACCGGCAAAACTTTGTACATTTTAGATGAGCCAACAACTGGCTTGCATTTTGATGATATAAAAAAATTGCTGGAAGTTTTGAATCGTTTGGTTAATAAAGGCAATTCAGTGATTGTGATTGAGCATAATCTGGATGTGATTAAAACCGCGGATTGGATTATTGACCTTGGCCCAGAAGGCGGCGACGCTGGTGGTGAAGTCATTGCTGAAGGCACCCCAGAACAGGTGGTCAAAGTTCAAGGATCTTACACAGGGCAATTTTTAAGGAAATTAGTGAAATAAAATGGATTTTGAAATTTATCATGATGAATCTAAGGAAGCTGGATATTGGCATGGTATCTTTTTAGTTCCGGTAAAAAAGAAGCAGGAATTACTTAAACTTTTGGAATACGCAAGGAACGTTATAGGGCACAAAAAGTGTTTGTCATTAAAAAAGATTAAAAAAAAGAATAGGATTTATTTTTGTGCAAGGGCATGGATACAAATAGGTGTGGCATCTATGATACATAATTTAAAAGGAATGAATTATCCAATAATAGTGAAAGAGAAATATCCACAAGTAGAAAAAATTAATTTAGAAAAAGAAATAGCGACAAAATTTATACTTTTTAGGGAAAAGGATAATTTAAAAAAAATGAACTCTGCCCTAGATCATGGTGCAAAAGTAGAAACAACATTTCGAATGGGGTTAAAGGGAGGTTTGCATTTTTTAGGAGATATACAAAATCCTATTAATATAGTCAAATTACATTTTGATGGCCACGAACATTATAAAAGACAAGTTGATAAAGATAGGATTATCGGGAGATTAAAGGGCCTAAGAGATTATGTTACATTTGATAAAGATCTTGAAATTGACGATAGAAAATGCGACCATAATCGTAATGGTGCGCAACATTACGATGATTGTCAGTTATTACAGTTAACTGATTTACTTATAGGTAGTTATAGGACAATATTAGGGGAAAGTAAAAGAAAAATACATAATGAAGTTGCATTTCCCGTGAATGAATTAATTAAAAGATATAATGATGGGTATAAAAGAATGCAGAATAGTAGATGGGTTAATAGTTTTTGTATGAGCCAATGTTATTTAGATAATGATCAATGGCAATTTGAGAATTTTTCCTACCCGCATAATCCAGACTTAGAACAACTTCCATTGTTATAAAATCTCATGGGTAATTTATTGCTAAGATTTTCTATAAAATTTATTGAAAAAAGAATAAAAAACTGCTAAGATAAAAGCATAATTAATAAAATTTTATGCAAAATAGAACCCTATTTTTTGGCGACAATTTGGAAATTTTAAGAAAGAAAATCCCAGATGAAACCTTTGATCTGATTTATTTAGATCCGCCTTTTAATTCCAATAGAAGCTATAATGTTTTATTTAAAGAGGGCCTGCAGGATAGCCCAGCGCAAGTTCATGCCTTTGAAGATACTTGGCACTGGAACGATGATTCTAAGCATACTTTTGATACTCTAGTGACAAAAACTAATGAAAATATTTCTAGTTTAATGCAGGCCTTGGAAAAATTAGTCAGCCATAATGACATGCTGGCTTATTTGACTATGATGACGATTCGTTTAATTGAATTGCGTAGGGTCTTAAAAAAGACAGGTAGTATATATTTACATTGCGATCCAACAGCCAGTCATTATTTGAAGATTATTTTAGATACAATTTTTGGAAAAACTAATTTTAGGAATGAGATTATTTGGAAAAGATCTAATAGTCCTAAAGCTCAATCTAAAGGTTATGGGAGTCAACATGACGTAATTTTATTTTATTCAAAAACTGATAATTTTAAATTAAATAAAGTATATTCAATAATTGACGACGCTTATTCTAAATCTTTTAGATATGACGACAATGATGGACGAGGTCCATATCAAACAGTAGCATTAGTAGCAGGCGGAGTTCAGAAATATACTGGTCGTAAAGAATTTGAATTTATGGGCATCAAAGCCCCCTGGCTTTATACGAAAGAAAATTTAGAAAAAATGTATGAAGAAAAGTTGCTTCACTTTACTAAAAATGGAGGAATTCGTAAAAAGGTATATTTAAAAGATCTTCCAGGGAAATTGGTATCAGATATTTGGGTTGATGAAGATGTAAGGCCGTTACAAGGTGTAAGTAAAGAATCTCTAAGATTTCCTACACAAAAGCCAATAGCTCTACTGGAAAGAATCATAAATGCAGGTTCAAGTATGGGAGATTGGATATTAGATCCATTTTGTGGCTGTGGAACAACTGTTTCGGCAGCTGAAAATTCAAAAAGGAATTGGGTGGGAATAGATATTACATTTTTAGCTATCAACTTAATTAAGCATCGATTAGAAGATGGCGGATTAGACTTAAAATTAGTTTATGTTGATGGCGAACCCGCGGATCTGTCGGGTGCAAGAGAATTATTTAAAAAAGACCCATTTCAGTTTGAATATTGGGCAGTGGATAAAGTAAATGCCAGACCCGCAGGGAATAAGAGTGAAGGTAAGATGAAAGGTGCGGATAAAGGAATTGATGGCGTGATGTATTTTGTTAAAAATGCCAAAGAAGAATATGGTAAAGCGCTAGTTCAAGTTAAAGGAGGTAGTAATATAAAGAGAAGTGATGTAGCGACATTAAAAGGTGATGTGGATCGGGAAAAAGCCGAAGCAGGAGTTTTTATAACTCTGGAAAATCCCACCAAGCCCATGATTCAGGAAGCTGTTGAAGCAGGCACTTTTTCAACACCCTTAACAATTAAAACGTCTAAACCAGAATATCCCAAAATTCAAATTTTAACCATTGAAGAAATATTAAAAGGTAAAATGCCTGATTTGCCGCAGGGCTTATCCAAGGCCTATTATAAAGAAGCTTCTGCAGCTAAAGTTGATAAGAGTTTGAAGCAGAAATTGATGATTTAAAATAATATAAATTATTAAAATAAAAAAAACCGCCCAGGGATGAGCGGTTTTGTGGTTTTTGACTAGTTTAGCCAGTTTTGCTATTATACAAATACAATCTTAAAACTATGGCTAACCAGGAAGAACAATTAAATAATATTTTGGAAACTGTAGGGTTTATTAAAGATAATGCAGCCACCAAAGAAGATTTAACAAATCTTGATAAAAGAGTTGGAAATATTGAAATAAAAATGGCTACCAAAGAAGATTTTAGCCGGTTAAGCATTGAAATTGTCAATATTAAAGAAGTTATGGCTACCAAAGAAGATCTAAAACGATTAGAAGATAAATTTGAACAGTTAGTGGAATCTATTGATAAATATGCTAAAAAGGTGGATGACTATTATCAGGAGGTGGTGTCAATGAATAGTAAGCTTAACCGCCACGAAAAATGGATCCAGCAACTGGCAAATAAGCTTGATATTAAATTGGAATATTAGTTGATATTTTAAACTGTTTGTATTGCCCCGAGAGGGGATTTTTTAATTTAAAAAAACCGCCCAGGGATGAGCGGTTTTGTGTGGTTGTTTTGGCTTTTTTATCCCTCAATTGCTTTTACTGCGTTATCCCAGATACCTTCGCCTAGCAGAGAATCACGATGAGATTTTTTAGGAATAAAACCAACCGTCTGTCGCTCTCTGCTGGTTACTTCAATTTCAAATTGGACAAGATCTTCTGGTTTGGTTAATTCTTCTGCCAGAAGATTGATTAAACCTTTCTCATTCAATAACTCAAATAACTTCCAGACATCAGCGAGACGATAAAAGCAAACTGTATTATTTGCGTGAGAACATTTTAATGCAAATTGTTTCGGCAGTATTTTTGCATTTTTTAAAGCTTCCCTGGCCTTACTTTCAGCGCTTTTGCAGTCTAAGACAGAAAGCATTTTGATAATATCTTTCATTAAAAATACTGGTTCATTGATTATTTTTCCAATTTTATTTTTGATCACTTTCAGTTCAACTGCGCTTCGACTCATGGTTCCTCCTTTTTGTTTTAAAGTTCACGATATTTTATGATATAGTAAAATTTGCTTTTTGTCAAGTAAAAAACCGTTCATCGAATGACGAGCGGTTGGTTTGTTTTAGTAGGGCTTTTCAGTCAGTAACCCAAGTTCAAATGCTTGCTGGGCATTTAGTAGCGTTTCGTTGTATTTTAAGGCTTTAATTTCATCAAAGGGCTTTTTTGTCACTTCAGCAATGACGTCTATAGAACGTTTATTTAGGCTCTGAAGTGAAATTAATATGTCTTGGATTTCTTTTTCATTAAAACACCAATCACTACTCCACGATTTCGTGGTTTGATGAATAAAAAAAGTGCAATTTTTTGCAGCAATTCTTCTGTTACCCGCGCAGAGTAAAATAAGCGCAGCGGATTCGCAGTTTGACAACACATTCACTGTAATGTTAATTGCTTTGAGTTTAATGAAATTAAAAAAAGCAATAGCTGATTCCGGGTTGCCGCCCTTAGAGCATAGTAACAGGATAACCTCTTTTTCATTTGCGCATTTTTCCATTAGCGCTTGCATCGTAAGGTAATTGATTTCATCGCAAAATAATATTTCTTTTACCTTTATTTCGGCCATTTCTTCCTCCTTTTTGTTTTAATGTCTAGGATATTTTATGATATAGTAAAAGTATAAATTTGTCAAGGTCAGCCCACCTTGTCATTCTGAGCCTTTTTTTCGCTACGCTCACTCAGGGCAAGCTCCGCGAAGAATCTGTTACATCGAGTTAAACGTGTCCGCCATTACGTATATGCCTGCCAAGGCGGGCAAGATTTAATTTATGCCAAGATTTTCTAAAACATATACAGTTTACATCATGACCAATAAATATGATAAAGTATTGTATGTTGGCGTAACTAATAATTTGGCTCGCAGGGTTTATGAACATAAAAATAAATTATTAAAGAGCTTTACTTCTAATTATAATGTAACGAAGTTAGTTTATTTTGAAAATTATTATGATGTCCAGCAAGCGATTGCTCGGGAGAAACAGATTAAAGGTTGGTTAAGGAAAAAGAAGATTGAATTGATAAAATCAATCAATCCAGAATTCAAAAACTTATACGAGCAAATTTTGCAATAGCGCTCTGTGTCAGAATAATGGTAGCGTAGGATTGGGTGAGGCCCAGTTAACAGATCCTTCTCTTCGGCAAGTCGCTCACAAGCGACTTGCCTCGCTCAGGATGACACAGAGCACGCCCCCGCATTGTCATTCTGAACGCAAGTGAAGAATCTGATAATTTAGGATAATTATGTTTTCACATATCAATTGGTCTGACAATGCGGGTTTAAAATGAGACGATATGAAAATAAATTACAAAAATCTCCCCCACAAACCTGGCTGTTATCTTTACAAGGATAAGCACGGCCAGGTGATTTATGTTGGCAAGGCCAAGGATTTGCAAAAAAGAATTGCCCAGTATTTTGTCAAAAAAGAATTAGACCCCAAAACTCAGCTTTTAGTCAAAAATATTGTGGATGTGGAATTTATTACCACTGACAATGAAGTAGAGGCCTTGCTTTTGGAACAAAGTTTAATTCATCAATACCAACCAAAATATAATATTGATCTGCGCGGAGATATTCGTTACGCCTACATTAAAGTTACAGATGAAAAGTTCCCGCGCCTAATCACGGCGCGTAAAATTGATAAACAAGGACGCTTTTACGGTCCCTATACTGAAGGTTCAGCGCGCCGCATGATATTAAAAACCCTGGGCGATATTTTTAAAATCAGAACTTGCAATCAAATGCCCAAAAAAGTTTGTCTGCAATATCACATTGGCCGTTGTACTGGTCCGTGCCAGGGATTTATTACTGAAGCTGATTATCTTTTTAATATTAAAAATGCAGAGCGCCTTTTGAAAGGCGAAACCAGGGATATTATAGCTGACTTAAGTCAGCGTATGAAATTGGCTTCCTCAAAACAGCAATATGAACTGGCTAAAAATTACCGCGACCAGATTACAGCCGTGAAATTAATTGAGGAAAGGCAAAAAATTGATGTGCCTAAAAATTTTGACCAAGATGTGCTTAATTGGCTGGTGGTTGGGAATAGAATTTACTTTCAATTATTTAATATTGATAAAGGCGTAATAACTTCGCGGCACAAATTTACCTTTGCTAATTATTCTGGCGTAGTGGAAGATTTTATTAAGCAATATTATTCTATAAATTTTATACCGCGGGAAATTATTGTGCCAGAAAAATTACATGAACAAAATTTGATTGCCAAATATTTGCAGGAAACCAAAGCTAAAAAATTCACGGTTTCCTATTTGCCGCGCGTTGATTTAACCGTTCCAGTCAAAGGTGAAAAATTTAAACTTTTGGAATTAGTAAAAAATAATCTGGAAATAAATTTAGGGCTTGAGCCAGGAGTGGTTGATTTGCAAAACAAATTGGGATTAGAAAAACTTCCAAAAGTTATTGAATTTTTTGATGTTTCTACTTTGCAAGGCAAATATAATGCTGGCGCCATGATTCAGATGAATAATGGCAGGTTTAATAAAAATGAATACCGTAAATTCAAAATAAAGTGGTCAGAGGCGCAAGATGACTTTGCCATGATTTATGAAATTGTTTTACGCCGATATTATCGTTTGGTTAAGGAAAAAAGCAAATTGCCGGATTTAATTGTCATTGATGGCGGCCGCGGGCAATTAAATGCGGCTTTGAAAGCTTTGAAAGAATTAAGATTAAATGTAAATATTTGTTCCTTGGCTAAAAGAGAAGAAGAAATTTATTTACCGAATAAAATACAGCCTTTGAAGCTGGATAAAAAATTAGCTGGGTTAAAGCTTTTAATTAAAGGGAGAGATGAAGTACATAGGTTTGTGATAAAGTATCATAGGCAGTTGAGAAAGTTGAAATAAAAACCGCTCGGTGTCATCCTGAACGAAGTGAAGGATCTGCAATTATCAGATTCTTCGTTTCACTCAGAATGACAAGGGCCTAGACACCGAGCGATTTAATTAAAAAGAAAAAGCCCCGAACTATGTTGAGTCCGGGGCTTATTAATTTATTGATGTTTATTGTTTAAGGTACAAGTGATTGAGGAGGAACAATTGGCTTTTGTCCGTTGCCGAATTTCCAGCTGATGTATTCGCTCCAGTCATGGGTTGCAGGTGTTTGAATTATGATGAAAGAGCATCCAAGTTCCTTTTTCGCCAGATTGTACCAGGATTGGGCTATGGAATCGGAAAATTGCGGAACGCCCATTACTTTGAGCAAGGCATCTTTGAGTGCATCTTTGCGTAAGCCATAAGCCTGGAGCCTGGTCAGGAAGTAGTAGAACATGGCCTGATCTTCTTCGCTCCAGGATTTAATTTCCGCGACTGTCAGCGTGATTTTGTCCAGTTCTGACTGGGCTTTGTCCTGGTCGCCTTTGTCAGCGGCTATGAGAATTTTGATGAGCTGGTTGATTTTCTGGTTGGTCGGTTTTATCGAAGTTTTTGCTTTGAGTAGCGCTTCCAGCTCTTCAACTGTTGGGACTCCTTGGTCACTGCCAAGAGCATCATCCCCAGCCATGTCTCCAAGTGTTGCGCCATCATCGCCTGCAATATCGCCGTCAGCGCATTCCATTAGGCAACACTCTCCAATTTCTTCAGATTCTTCAGAAGCGCCTAAGAAAGCTTCATCAGGCAGGTCAAATCCTCTGGGGGTGCCTAACGAAGCTCCGATGAGGTGATGTTTTGTCGATCCGCCTAAACCTCTATCAGGAGACATTGCGCTTAGCCTTGTTAGGTTGGCGCCGATTGATCTTGGAGTACCGAAAACCTTTTCATAATCCCAGGTAAACGGCAGTTCTACGGGGATAGCCACTTTGACTGGCTTTTGGCCAGGCACTTCTTTTTCAGAAATGCCCACAAATGAAGTGTGAGCGCAGATGATATTGTATTTCAAGCTGCATTCAATCTGCTCTTTCTTGTCATGGCTTTCCCTGATAGCTTCGCGCGCCCAGATCTGGGGCAAGAAATCGCATTCCTTGCCTTTGGTCGGGCTGATTTCCCAGGTTTCCTGTTCGCCACTCGGATTTTGTCCGCTGATGGTAATTTTCCGATCAGCTTCTTTGTCTAAGCGCAAGGCAATCGTTGCCGGACGTCCGACAAAAACATCAGATAGGCCAACAGCTTGAGCACCCTGCACTTTGACATCGCGCAGAACTGGTCCTGAAAGCATGGCAATCAGGGTGTTGGCTGCGCGTTCAAAATCCTCGCCCGGGTAAAACCACTGGCAGGCGCCATTGGTTTCTCTGGCCAGTTTGCGGAGCAGTTCGTCATTGACCGCAGTATCTATGCCAGCAGTAATGATGCGAATGCCCTGGTTCTGGTAACTGAAATAACTTTCGGTCTGGCCGTCAGTAATGAGTAAAACATTGCGCTGACGGGTAGGATCAGTAAAGAGTTTTTCCACGGCTCGCAGTGCTGGTCCCAATTCAGTACTTCCTTCTGCCTCAATTTGGGAAATTTGTTCTAGCATACTGTCAGTAATTTCTCCCAAGGGGCAAAGGACATGAGTTCTGTCATTGAAAAGCACTACGCCAACTCGATGTTTGGATGACTGTTCCTTGATTTTAGTCAGCACTTTTTTAGCCAGAGTTTTTAGTCCGCTGATTTTGGGCCCTGCCATACTGCCAGAGATATCCAAAAGCAGGATGTCGTCTGTGCCTGCTGTTGTTTCAGGTTGAATTGGCGGGATAATGTTGACCAGACAGAATTTTTCTGTGCTGTTATCATGGAAAAACTGGGAGACCTCGGGCCTTTTGGCAAGTGATTTGTAGACCAGGATAAAGTCGCGATCGGTTTTGATGTCGCCGGTTTTGAGTTCCAGCTCTTCGTCTTTGGCCACTGTTTGTGTCGGAATCAGCAGGCCATGCGAAGGACTGGAAAGTTCGCAACGGAAACCGGGCCGGAAAAGTACTTGGATGTCTGCATTGTAAGGTACGCCTTCTCTGGCAACCACTGGCGTGATTTTGGAAGCATCTGGAACAGAGTCAGTATCATCTGCCCAGCCAGTGCCGCTTTTGCCTGTCGGAGTGCCAGGAATAAATCTCGGCGCTACGACCAGAGGAATGCGGAACCTAGCGCCGCCATCTTGCCAGCCAATTTGCTGGACATAGGTGATTTTTACCTCAATGTCCTCGCCTGGCTCAATGCCCCCAACATTCATTTCAAAAATATTGGGACGCTCTTGTTCCAGGAGCACGCCGTGATGGCCGCTGGAGACTGCCTCGTCATATTCTTTCCTGGCCTGTTCTTTTTCCTTGAGTTCAGCCGTGATTTTGCGCTGGTTGATTTTCATTTGGCAGCCAGTCACGGTTGATTCATCAGGCAAAGGAAAGACATAGACAGCTTCAACTGGATTTTCAGCGTCGTTTTGGTACTTTTGCACAACGCTGATTCTGGCAAAGGCGCCATTGACCGCCGCGCGAATAGCAATGTGTTTTAAGGGTATTTGCGGGATCTTGACCTCTGCTTGGGTTTCGGGTTTTGCCTCGTTTGCCTCAGCCACTTTACCTTTTGGTTTCATTACTGATTCTCCTTTTTTGCTCTTGCCCGGGTCCTTTGGACGTGGGCAGTTAGAGACAACAGCTGACACAAAGTCGTCAAATACTTTTTTGCCATAATCACGCTTGATTTTAGCAAGCGCGTGGCAAGCATGACGCAACTTTACATCAGATGTTTCGAGATAGGCCTGTTCATAAGCCGCATTTGGGCTATTAGCTGAACCAGCTATCTCAACCAGCGCCGGGGAGCCCAACGCCAGTCTGGCTTTTGCCTTGAGCATATTAAGCGCTTGTTTTTTCGCTTTGCCCATGACAGCCTCCTTTCCGTGTTTTTACTGTTTTTGTTGATGATCTTTCTCTAATTTAATTCAGCTTTGACTTGCCTCCTTTTGTTAAGGGTTAAATGTTCCCAAAATTCATCCCCTTGTCAATGTTCTGATTATAGTATAGCGAAAATTTTAGCAGTAAATAAAGGATTTGTCAATAAATAAAAAACCACGCCCCGATGGGGCGTGATGTGAGGCTGCTTTTTAAGCAGCTAATTTCATTTTTAAGGCAATGCCCTCTTTGAGCGTTGCGCAAACATAATAGGATTCTGGTTCTGGATCTTTTGTCCGGACAACGAGATAGCCTTTTCGCATCATTTGGGAAATGATTTCCTCGTAGTCATGAACGAGAGAAGCCATTAGCTTGGCCAGGCGGTAAGTAAAATGCACTTTTTCACCATCAATGATTTCTGTTTCGGTTAAGCCAGAATTTAAAATTTTTATGGCCAAGCCCCGCAAGACTTGGACATGTTTTTCCTTGGGTAATTTATTTTTTCCATTTTTGTCCAAAAACAAACTGCCTTGCCTTGCGTTGTTCTTTTCCATTTTTCACCTCCTATTTTTTTATCTTTGGCCATTGCAGGCATCAGGATGCCAGAGGCCTTTTTGCTGCTGCCTGGCTTGTCTTTCCAGCTCGTTAAATTCCTCTAATTTTGAAGTAGGGTATTTGCGAAAAGAAAAACCGTATCCTTGTTTGATAATTTCCGCATTAAGCAGCTTTTTAAAATATTTACCGTACCAGACCCAGGCGAGCGGACGTTTCCAGGGATCGTCTTGCTTGCCTTCAAGAATTATTTTGACCTTTTTGTTAAGCACTTGGCTCTCCGTAAACTTTTTCGCTTCATGGGCAAAACACTCTACTTTTTTTTGCGGGTGATGCAGTTCAGGAGTATCAACTCCTAAAAGCCGGACATGGATATTGTTGCTGGTTACAATTGTATCGCCGTCAATTACTCTAACCACTAAAATACCTTCGGGCTCACAAAAAGCTGGCATTGTTAAAATGAGAGCCAAACTAATTAATGCAAAGATTAAAAAATGTTTCTTCATTTTAATTCCTCCTTGATTTTAGATTTTGAAAGGACTATTTTAATCTTGGCATAAATATTGGGAAAAATCAAGACTTTACTTTTTGACTAAATCTGCTATAAATAAATTATCTGAATGGATATCAATGAACTTTAAAAAAATACATTAAGGAGGTGAAGTGCTATGGGAGATCCAAACGAGCGCAAGGGGCCAAAAATACCTATGAACAAAAGAGGTGAATTACTTGTCAAAGAAAACGTTATTACCCCGAAACAGCTTCAGCAAGCTTTAGCTGAACAGAAAAAATTAGGCGGCAGGTTAGGTGCTAGTTTAGTCAATCTTGGCATGATAACTGACGAGGAATTAGCAGAATTCATAGCCAAACAACATGGCGTGGCCAGCATTAACTTAAAGGATTTTGACGTTCCAGCTGATGTCATTAGCCTTGTCCCCAAAGAATTGGCCGTAAAATATGTTTGCCTGCCAATCAATAGAGCTGGTGCTACGTTAGTTGTGGCTATTGCTGATCCAATGAATATCAATGCCATGGATGATTTGAAATTCGCTTCTAATTATGGCATTGAATTTGTAGTTGCCAGTGAACAAAGCATCAGGGAGGCCATTGAAAAATATTATGGCTCAACTGATAGTTTGCAAGAAGCAATAAAAAATTTTGCTGATGATGGCATTGAGCTGGCTGCCAATGAGGAAGAACAGGTTGATGTCGCAGAACTGGCCAAAGCCAGTGAAGACGCGCCCATAGTCAAACTAGTCAATCTTATTCTAACTGACGCGATCAAGAGAAACGCTAGCGACATTCATATTGAGCCTTATGAAAAAAATTTTCGCGTGCGTTACCGCATTGATGGGATTCTTTACGAAGTCATGACGCCGTCCATGAAATTCCGCAATGTCATTACCAGCCGCATTAAAATTATGGCGCAATTAGACATAGCGGAACGCAGATTACCCCAAGATGGCCGTATTAAAATGAAGCTGGGTAAAGGCCAGGAAATGGATTATCGTGTCAGCATTTTTCCCACCTTGTTTGGCGAAAAAGTTGTCTTGCGCCTTCTGGACAAATCCAATCTGCAACTGGACATGACCAAACTCGGTTTTGAGGAAAAGCAACTGGCAGATTTTAAAAATGCTATTCACCGGCCTTTTGGCATGGTGCTGGTCACTGGCCCAACTGGCAGCGGCAAGACAACTACTCTTTACAGCGCTTTGAGCGAACTTAATCAGACAACGGAAAATATTTCCACGGCTGAAGATCCAGTAGAGTTTAATCTGCCGGGCATTAATCAGGGGCAAATGAACGAGGCGATTGGCTTGACTTTTGCTACTGCTTTGCGCAGTTTTTTGCGCCAAGATCCTGACATTATCATGGTTGGTGAGATTCGTGATTTTGAAACAGCAGAAATCGCGGTTAAAGCAGCCTTGACCGGCCATATGGTTTTGAGCACTTTGCACACCAATGATGCTCCCAGCACCATTAACCGCCTTTTGAATATGGGCATTGAACCCTTTCTGGTTTCCAGTTCAGTCAATCTCATACTTGCCCAACGGTTAGCTCGCAAGGTTTGCCAGGAATGCGCTGAACCAATCAAAGCCCCAAGACAAGCTTTGCTTGATGTCCAAGTACCAGCAGATCAGGTGGATGATTTTAAGCTTTGCAAAGGCCGCGGTTGCCATAATTGCAATGAGACTGGTTATAAAGGCAGAATCGCCTTATACGAAGTTATGGTTGTCGGACCTGAAATTCAGGACTTCATCCTTAATGGCGCCAGCGCTTCAGAAATAAAACGGGAGGCGATAAGATTGGGCATGAAGACCATGCGCCAAAGTGGTTTGTCAAAGCTCAAAGAAGGAGTGACAACCATTGAAGAAGTCATCAGGGCTACGGCCGCTGATTGACAATTAAATTAATTAAATCAAGGGTAGCGAAAACGCTGCCCTTTTTTAAATTAAAAATCAAGCCCAAAAGCTGAACTTGATTTTAAAATATTTTTAATCCTCTTCTTTAACTTCTTCAACCTTGGCTAATTCATCTTCTTCTTTTTGTTTAAGCTCGTCTTCTTTAGCTAGCTCTTGAAGGGTTTCGCCAGTAACTTCTGCCTTGATTAATTCTTCAGCTTTTTTTTCTTCTAGCGTAGCCTCTGGATTGCAACACTCAACTGAAAACTTGCCCGAGCCGCAAGAGCAGACTTTTTCTAAATTTTTATCACAGGTAGGACAAAGCCCAGCGCCATTTGATTCAAAACCGCAAAATGGACAGACGTATTTTTCTTCAATCATTTGTTTCAGATTTAAGAATTAAGATATACGTACATTATAATATATGAGCAAGAAATTTAAAAATTCCTAGATTGACAGAAAGGAAAAAAAGTGTTAAAATTTTCGTAATTAGGGGTAATGGATTTTTAGACATGGAAAATATGAAAAAATCTCTGCAAAAATATTTTTATCTTATCTTTTTAAGTTTTATCGCTATTTTTTTATTAGGCAATATCAATTCGGCTTTAGCAGCCATGATTAATCCAGGTTTTGATGTGATTGAACAGCCTTTGGGTATGCCTAATCAGGATTTGAGAATAGTTGCAGCCAAATTAATTAATCAAGCTACAGGTTTATTGGGCATTCTGACTGTTTTGGTAATTTTATATGGCGGCTTTAGCTGGATGGTTTCTTTTGGTGATGAAGAAAAAACTAAACAGGCCAAAAGCGCTCTTGCCTCTGGCATAATTGGCTTGATAATAATTTTTGTTTCTTATTCTTTTGCTAATTATATTTTAACCACGATTTTGAATGCAACATAATTAGAGAGAGTATTTTTTAGGAGTTTAATAATAAAATTGGGAATGGGGATGTGGTGAAATTGGTAGACACGCAGGCTTCAGGAGCCTGTGATAGCAATATCATGAGAGTTCAAATCTCTCCATCCTCACACTAGAGTAATGAGTAATGTGCAAGTGCATGAGTAAAACAAAATACTCTTGCTCAAAACAGTTGTTCTTGTTAATACGCCGGAGTGGTGAAATTGGCCGTGCCATTCGAAGCTCAGAATGAGCGTAGGATGGTAGACCCCGAACTATAATTCACTTCGTTCATTAAGTTCGGGGCACAGCGCACTTTTTTAAATTTAGCCGCGGTGGTGAAACTGGTATACACGCATGGCTTAGGACCATGTGGGGCAACCCGTGAGAGTTCGAGTCTCTCCCGCGGCACCATTAAAACATGAGAGTTCGCCTGCCCCGCACTAAACGAGTGAAACGAGTTTTAGTGCGGGGAGTCCTCTCTCCGGCACTAAATAATTTTTATAAATATGGCAGAAATTAAAATTTTAATTGAAGGCTATACAACTGCGGATTCTAAACAAGAAGGAGAAGAAAAAACTTCTCCAACCATCACTTTAGTCAAAGATGGCGATATTATAATGATTGTTGATCCCGGAGTTGTGGAAAGCCAGGATTTAATAATTGAAAAGCTTAAAGAACAAGGTTTGACAGTCAATGATATTAATATTGTTTGTCTGACTCATTCGCACATTGATCATTTTAGAAACATTGGCATGTTTCCAGAAGCAAAAACTCTGGAATTTTTCGGTTTGTGGGATAAAAATACGGTTGAAGATTGGCAGGAACAATTTAGCAAAGATATTAAGATCATTAAAACCCCGGGGCATAATTATGATTGCCTTACGCTTTTAGTTAAAACAGATATTGGCCTTATTGCCATCTGCGGTGATGTTTTCTGGAAAGAAAATTCTCCAGAAATTGATCCTTATGCCACAGACAATAGTAAATTAGCAGAAAGCAGAAAGAAAGTTTTAGAACTGGCAGATTATGTTATTCCAGGCCATGGCAAAATGTTTAAAGTTAAAAAGTAATTAAAAAATTTTTTAAAGCGGGAATTTGTAAGGATTTCTGTTTTTTATAAGGGAATTATTCTTGACTTTTTTATTTTGATATGGTATAATTAAGTCATGAAAAATTTAATTTTAATACCCTACTTGACAGCAATTATGAGTATGTATATAATGATGTTATCTGTTATCTGTAATAATCTTTTAGTTTTATCTATGGTCAACAATAATTTAATTTTAAAAAAACCAAGCGGTTAAGCAACTTGTGATTTTTAAGTCGCGCAAGACCGCTGGTAAAGCGGTTTTTTTAATTCTAGAGACTTTACTTTGTATAAATATATTTATGCAAGAATAAGGTCTTTAGACCTCGGACCTTAACAATTTAATAAGATTCAACGAAAAAAAGTAAAGTAAAGAGCATTAAAAAATTTAAATGACAAAATCCAACATTCATTGGCTGAAGCTCCGCACTGCAGAGCAAAGGCTAAATATTAAAAATTTGTCATTTAATAATTAGCAAGAATTATGTTCTCATGATTCTTGTGGTTAAACAATCAAGTGCATATGGTGGATGCCTAGACATAGAAAGCTGAAGAAGGACGTAGCAGCCTGCGTTAAGCCTCGGTTAGGTGGCAAGCAACCTTTGAGCCGGGGATTTCCGAATGGGGAAACCCAGTCCCGTGTAGCGGGATTATCGCTTACTAAATACATAGGTAAGCGAAGACAACCCGGGGAACTGAAACATCTTAGTACCCGGAGGAACAGAAAAAATTCTCCGCCTTTGGCGGAGACATTCCCTAAGTAGTGGCGAGCGAAAAGGGAAGAGCCCAAACCTTGTCAGTGCCGTTTCCAATGAAATTTGTATTTATACTTATGGATTTGGAAATTTAAAGGTGTAAGCCGTTGCTGGCAAGGTGTAGCAAGGTAGCAACATTAAACTCCTTACAGAGTTTAGACAAAGAAACAAGTATAACTTCCGTAGCAGAATCCTTTGGAAAAAGGAACCATAGAGGGTGATAGTCCCGTATCGTGAAACGGGTTATATCTTTGTGGTTGCTATCCTTAAGTACTACAAGGCCCGAGAAACCTTGTAGGAATCATCCATGACTATGTGGAAAGGCTAAATACTCTTCTATGATCGATAGTGAACAAGTACCGTGAGGGAAAGGTGAAAAGCATCCCGGTAAGGGAGATGAAATAGTATCTGAAACCATATGCTTACAAGGAGTCGGAGCGTGCTTCGCTACCGCTCAGCACTAAATTCAAAAATCAAAATTCAAAATGCAAAATTATGGGATATTTAATAATTCAAAATAATCTTCCAATATTTTAAATTTTACATTTTACATTTTAAATTTAGCGTAGCGATAGCGGAGCGCGTGACGGCGTGCCTATTGAAGAATGAGCCAACGAGTTATTGTTTGTTGTAGTCTAAGTCCGTAAAGGACGAAGGCAGAGTGAAAGCGAGGGTGAATAGCCCGATTTTAGTTAATTAGCTGCAAGCTAGCTTCTTAGCTTTTGGCTAATTAACTATTTTATACAGCAAGCAATAGACCCGAAGCCGGGTGAGCTAGCCATGACCAGGGTGAAACCAGTGTAACAACTGGTGAAGGCCCGAACCCGTACGCTGTGCAACACGTTGGGAAGAGTTGTGGCTGGAGGAGAAATTCCAATCGAACTCGGCGATAGCTGGTTCTCCCCGAGATAGCTTTAGGGCTAGCCTCTCCAAATGTCCTTGGAGGTAGAGCACTGAATGGGGACAGGGATGAATAATCTGCTGCCCCTAATCAAACTCCGAATGCCAAGGTAACTAATTGGAGGGAGTCAGACTATGGGGGCTAAGCTCCATCAGTCAAAAGGGAAACAGCCCAGACCGCCATTTAAGGTCCCTAAATCCAGATTAAGTGTAAAAGGTGGTAAGATGACTTTTACAACCAGGAGGTTGGCTTAGAAGCAGCCATCCTTTAAAGAAAGCGTAATAGCTCACTGGTCAAGTTATTTTGCGCCGAAAATGTACCGGGGCTAAATCTGGTACCGAAAGTGCGGATTTATATCATTAGATATAAGTGGTAGGGGAGCATTTTATAACCGCTGAAGCAGTTTTGTGAAAAATTGTGGAGGTTATAGAAGAGAGAATGTTGGCATAAGTAACAAAAATGCGGGTGAAAACCCCGCACACCGTAAACCCAAGGTTTCCTGGGCAACGCAAATCGTCCCAGGGTTAGTCGATCCTAAGGTGAGGCCGAAAGGCGTAACCGATGGAAGAGCTGGTTAATATTCCATCACTACTTTTAGTTTTCAATGGGGTGACGTAGTCTATGAGACTAAGCGTTTTTTGGCTATAAGCGTTGCTGGCAATTGGGTGATTACTGTCAAATGCAGTAGTCATTAAACCTAAGAGCTGGCAAAAGGCAAAGCATTAGCAGAGTCAATTTAGTCAATTAAATTACCAAGAAAAACCTCTAGAGTTAAGCTAAAAGCAATCGTACCGTAAACCGACACAGGTGGGTGGGCATAAGTGTGCCAAGGTGAACGAGAGAACCTTCGTTTAGGAACTAGGCAAAAAAGCAGCCGTAACTTAGGGATAAGGCTTGCCCAGTCATTCGACTGGGCCGCAGCGAAAGACGTCAAGCGACTGTTTACCAAAAACACAGGTCCCTGCGAAAGCGCAAGCTGATGTATAGGGGCTGATGCCTGGCCAGTGTCCGAACGTTAAGGGGAGGGGTGCAAGCTCCAAACCGAAGCGCGGATGAACGCCGGCCGTAACTATAACGGTCCTAAGGTAGCGAAATTCCTTGTCGGGTGAGTTCCGACCTGCACGAATGGCATAACGACTTGACGACTGTCTCAACGAAGGACTCGGTGAAATTGCAAGAGGAGTGAAGATGCTCTTTACCCATGGCTGGACGAAAAGACCCCGTGAAGCTTTACTACAACTTGATATTGGGTTAGGGTTAGACATGTTGAGCATAGGTGGGAGCTTTGGCATCAGTGAGATACCACCCTTGCCTAATTTTAATTCTAATCTTGGTCCGTGAATCCGGATCAGGAGACAGTATCTGGTGGGTAGTTTAACTGGGGCGGTTGCCTCCCAAAATGTAACGGAGGCGTTCACAAAGGTCAGCTAGGTTCCGATGGAAACGGAACTGATAGTGCATAGGCAAAAGCTGGCTTTACTGCGATTCTTACAAGAAGAGCAGTTGCGAAAGCAGGACTAAGTGATCCGACCGTACGATATAGGACGGCGGAAGCTCAACGGATAAAAGCTACTCCGGGGATAACAGGCTGGTCTCCCCCAAGCGTCCACAGCGACGGGGAGGTTCGGCACCTCGATGTCGGCTCATCGCATCCTGGGGCTGTACAAGGTCCCAAGGGTTTGGCTGTTCGCCAATTAAAGCGGTACGTGAGCTGGGTTCAGAACGTCGTGAGACAGTAGAAATTTGGCTAATATTAGCCAAGACCGTGCTGTCTATAAATCTGACTATATGCTGGAAGTTCTGGTAAGTCTCAATCAGGAGTGAGGCTTGAGTATCTCACACTACTATGTTATACTTTAAATATATGAAAAGTATAATAAGTAAAAAAGTGTTGAGTGCAGATAACCAGCAGGAAAGGTCAAAGAATCTTAATCCGTGGTATATAACTGGCTTTGTAGAAGGCGAGGGAACTTTCCATATTGCTATCTACAAGGATACAAAAATGAAATTCGGCATTAAAATAATCCCCGAATTCCATGTTAATCAAAGTTATCTTAGAAAAGAAACACTGGAAGAAATTAAAAAATATTTTAATTGTGGTTATATCAAAAGTAATCACAGGAAAAATATTAAAGATGACACTTTGGTTTATGTGGTAAGAAACAGAAATGATTTAAAAACACGGATTATTCCTTTTTTTGTGAAATATCCTTTAATTTCCAATAAAGCTAAAAGTTTTCAGTTATTTAAAAAGATTGTTAATTTAATGGATATGCAGAAACATTCATTGAAAGACGGAATTAAGAAAATAATTAGATTAGCTTTTTTGATGAATGAAAAAGGAAAATACAGAAAAACTACAAGTAATGAAATTTTAGATTCTTTGAAATCCTCAGAGACTATACGTCAGAATTCCGGAAAATCCCGGGATAAGATATAGTCCGAACTGCATGGCGACATGCAGAATTGCATAGAAATATTGCAATCATTCCAAAGGAATGTAACATATTTTGTCGGTCTCCTATCCGCCATGGGCGTTGAAACTTGAGAGGGCCATTCTCTAGTACGAGAGGACCGAGAATGACGTACCTCTAGTGTACCAGTTGTCCTGCCAAGGGCACTGCTGGGTAGCTAAGTACGGTTTAGATAAACGCTGAAAGCATCTAAGCGTGAAGCTGTCCTCAAGATTAGGTTTCGTAGGATCCTAGGAGATGACTAGGTTGATAGGCGCCAGGTGTAAGGCCAGTAATGGCTTGAGCCAAGGCGTACTAATATTCCATTTGTTTAACCACAAGAATTTTGGGCGCATATATACCATAATTTTAAATTTAAAATTTTAAATTATAAATTTAGGTAAAGTCATTAGATATAGGTTACCTTAATTAATTTAGGGTAACCAAATCTGGTGATTCTAGCGACTGGGTCACACCCGATCCCATTCCGAACTCGGAAGTTAAGCCAGTCAGCACCGATGATATTCCTTCGGGGAGAAAGTAGGACATCGCCGGAATTTTAAAAGAAGCTTCGTTTTAAACGGGGCTTCTTTTGTTTTAGACAATTTGGTTTTAAAGTGGTAAAATTTCTTTGAGTAGTAAGAACTAAGTAGTAAGCATTAAGTTACTTAATTCTTTATGCTTAATACTTAATACTAATATATGAGACAGATTGCTGACTTACATATCCACTCCAAATACTCGCGGGCTTGCTCGCAGGAATTAGTTTTGCCAAAAATTGACGAGTGGTGCAAATATAAAGGTATTGATATTGTTGCCACTGGTGATTTTACACATCCGGTATGGCTTAAAAATATAAAAGATGAATTGCAATCATTAGGCAATGGACTGTTTGAAATAAAAAGTAATTCTAAGGGAACTAAATTTATTTTGGGTACAGAAATTTCTTGTATTTACACTCAAGGTGATAAATGCCGGCGTATTCATATTAATATATTTTTTCCAGAAATTGCTGATGTGGAAAAATTAATTTCAGTTTTGGAAAAAATGGGTTGTAATTTAATTTCTGATGGCCGGCCCATTATTGGTTTGTCTGCCAAAGAACTGGCAAAAATTTGTTTAGAAATAAATTCTAAAGCCTTGATAATTCCTGCTCATGCCTGGACACCTTGGTTTTCTATTTTTGGTTCCAAATCAGGCTTTGATTCAATTGAAGAATGCTTTGGCGAATATGCGAAAAATATTTTTGCAATTGAAACTGGGCTTTCATCTGATCCAGCCATGAACTGGCGCTTATCAGCTTTAGACAAAATTACTTTGGTTTCCAATTCCGATGCGCATTCATTGCAAAATTTAGGACGCGAAGCAAATGTCTTTGACTTTGAAATTGTTTCTTATGATGAAATTTATAATACTTTGAAGAATCAGGATAAAAAGAAATTTTTATATACCATTGAATTTTATCCAGAAGAAGGCAAGTACCATTATGATGGCCATGCCAGCCATAATTATTCTTTGACGCCAAAAGAAACAAAAAAGAATAAAGGCATTTGCCCTGTGTGTAAAAAACCTTTGACTATTGGAGTTTTATATCGGGTAGATGATTTGGCTGATAGAGAAGTCGGTGAATTAGACGCTCATATTCCATTCAAGAATTTAGTTCCTTTGCAAGAAATAATCGCTGAAAGTTTTGATGTTGGTAAAAGTTCTAAACGCGTGCAAGAAGAATATTTTAAAATAATAAAAAAAGCTGGCACAGAATTTGCAGCTTTATTAGATTTAAGTATTGATGAATTAAAGAAAATAACTTTACTTGAAGTTGTGGAGGCGATAAAAAGAGTGCGTGATGGTAAATTGATTATTGAACCTGGTTATGATGGTATTTTTGGCAAAGTGAAAATTTTTAGTGATAAAGAAAGGAAAGGATTTGAGCAAGCAAAATTAATCTAACTTAAAATATTTTAAATAAAAAAAACAATCCCGCACTATTTGAGTACGGGATTATTATTTATCTTCGTCTTTTTTTACCACCTTTTTTCTTTTTTGCAACTTTCTTTTTCTTCTTTGCCATTTTTTTAGAGTTAATTCTTAGTAATTTTTTTCTAATTTAATTATAGCATTTTCTGTCAAGGATTATAAGGATTTTTATAAAAATCTGTGGATAACTTTTTTTGAAAATAAAAATTAAAAAATAAAAAATTAAAAATGTGGAAATATTTTTTCCCAAACTAAAACGTTCTAGCTTTAATGGCTAGAACATTGCTATGGACCGGACCCCGCACTATGCTTCGCAAGTGCGGGGCGAGACGAGGCATTGAATAATCTTTTTCAAACCAAAAACGCTCCATGATAATGGAACGCTTGTGCAGTGGACCGGACAGGACTCGAACCCGCTACCTCCTCGGTGCAAACGAGGCGCTCTACCAGGTGAGCTACCGGCCCTTAAATTAAAAAATATCCTCAAAAGGATCGATTTTAGTATAGCAAAAAAAAATTTTATTGTCAATCTAAAAAATGTCCCAGTCAACTGGAACATTTTTTATTTATTTCATTTATTAGATTGTCTGTTTTGGCTTTTTAAATTTTTTTATCAGCCATTTGACTAGCAAATAAATCAAGTAAATTAAAATTAAATAGGGAATCAGGCTAATAATAGAGAAAATCAAGATGATTATAAAATTGACAAAATTTTGCACGCCGACTATTAAATTCTTAGCCGCTTCTTTAATGACAACCCAGGGTTGCCATTTTTCTGCTGGTAAAGTGACTTTGGCTTCACTAGAAATGGAAACAGCAATAGTGGACATTTCAGTTTGATTATCTAGATATCTGATTCTGCCCTTGATTCTTTCAATCTCGGCCTGGACTTGATCAAGTTTGTCCCTGACTGCAATTATTTCTTCAACTTTTTGCGCCCGCTTTAATAATTCTAAATACTGGGCTTCAACGGCTTGATTGTGAGTCAGATCAGCTTGCAAATCAACATATTCCTGGGTTACTTCTTGGCCATTAATATCTTCGCGTTCAACTAGTTTTGCTAAAGCTTTAATTTTATTAATTAAGGATTCAAAACTGGCAGCTGGAGCCCGCAAGATTATAGTGGCATATTTTTGGCCTTTTTCATTTTCAGTCACACTGGAATTTTGGACAAAACCATTGACCAGAACTGCTTCATTGGTGATTTGGCCAACTGTTTTATCAACATCATCTACGGTAATGCTTAAACTGGCAGTTTTAATAACTTTAGGTTCAATATTGCCAGCAGTATCAGAGCTGGGCATAGTAATATTGTCTGCAGTTTTAACCATTGCTCTTTCTTCAGTTGCAGGCGGCAGACTTGGGGCGACCATGCCCATACTTTCGCCGCTATAATTACCAATTTGGGCAACTGGCAATACTGCTTTTTTGTTGCTATAAAAGCTGAAGATGATTATTAGCAAAATAACTAAGACAGCAATGGCAATAATAATGGCTAAGAACATTTTTTGGGCAACATTCCATGCTTTAATTAAAATTTGTTGTGTGTCCATAAATTTATAATTAATTATTACATCTCGAAATATGATTCTTTAAATCCTTGTTTAAAATTTAATCCTAATTTTTCAATTACTTTTTTTATTTTTTCTTCATCAGTTTCTTTACCTGTTGATCTGATTTCTATAAAAGTTCCCAGATTAGATTCCTTGCCTGCTTCAATTTTCTTCACTTTATCTAGGGAAAAAATTATTCCGTCTAATTCAAATAAGGTACGTTCTTTTTTTATGGTTTTAATTTTGTCGCCATAAATTGATAAAAATTTTTTTTCTATCTCATTATCAATCTCAAATTCAAATTTTGGCCGTTTTCTAAAGTCTGATTCCATTTTCGGACCTTTGTAGGTTAATATTCTTTTATTGCCTTCTTCCCTAATTCTTAAAATTTCACCAGTGGATATCAAATCACGATCTTGCGGATTATAATAATTATCAGTTTGCATGACTTCGCCTAATCTTTCAGCTCCCAATTTTCTCAAAATTTCATTGGCAATTTCACCTTTAAATTTTAATTGAATTTCGTGCAGGCCCGAACGATCAGCTTCAACTTCTGGCTGATATTCATTTTTAATTATAATGTCTGCATTTTTTTTCGTGCTATTGATATATTTTTCGTGCATTGGTTCAACTACTTCTGAAAAATATTTTAAGATATCAGCTGGTTTTTGGCCAGTTCTTTCAATGTCTCGCAATAATCTTCTTAAAATTCGGCCATGTGTGCCAATATCCACAAAAGCCTTAACATCACCTTGCTTTTCAATTTTATCATTTAGGGCAAATAATCCTTCTATAATTATAATTTTTGCTGGTTTAACATTTTCAGTTCTTGCGGGTTCGCTTATTTTCATGTCATAAACAGGCTTTTCAATTTCTTGGCCATTTTTCAATTGTTTTAAATGTTTTTGCAAAAGTTCTAAATTTAATGCTTCAGGCTGATCCCAATTTAAATTGTTGCCCTTTTGGGCTTCACTTTCCATGAAAGTTTTGCCGCGATAATAATCATCCATGGAAAGCGTAATAGAATCATGGCCAAATACTTTTTTTACTTTATCTGACACTTCACTGGTTTTACCTGAAGCAGAACCGCCAGCTATTTGTACAATTATCGGTTCTTTTGATTTCTCTGCTTTACTTTTTATTTTATCAACTAAAATACCAAGGCCTTCTTGCAATTCATACTCTGGCTTAGTGGATATTTCTTTTTTTCTTTCTGCCTGTTTTAAACTTATTTCTGGTTTGCCTGCAATTGCTAAATTTTGATTTTTGTATCTTTTATCCTCTGTCACTTCTTTGCCAAACCAATCAGGCGGTGTAAATTCATTACTGCCTTTTTCTGTTTTAAATTCAACTTCAGCAGTTAATAAACCTTTTAATGAACCGGCATAAACATCTAATTCTATGAGACTATTTTGATAAGGTATTTCATACCTTGTTTTTTCTACTCGCTTGCCTTCGGTCATTGGCCATAAAGATTGAAATTGTTCTTTGGTAATTTCAATTTCAGTTTCTCCCCTAATTTTTCCGCCCGCGGTTTTTATTGTTTGATAATATTTATTACCTTTTTCTCTTAATCTGACTTCTGTGCCATCTGGGGTAATAGCTAAATAACCTTGGCTGATTTCCTTTTTGGGGAATTTGTCTAGATCTGGCGGTAAGGATGCAATTAAAAATTTTCTTTCGATTTCTTTTGGTTTCGGCTTTTCTTTTTGTAATTCTGGCATAATTTTATTTATTTAATGATTATTTCTTGCCCATTGCCCAGAGATTATTAAATAAATTTAAATAACCATGGGTTAAGGCTTTATTTTTAATTTTAATTGCCGTAACTGGCGTATTGGCATCCGAATAAATAATATTTAAAATAGTATTGGCTGGCGGATATATATGGATGCCAGCAGGATTTTCTATATTGGCAGGCAAAAATTTAATTTCATATATTTTTTTAGAATGCTCATCTAAATTTAAGGCAGTTCTTTGACTTTCATAGGAAATCATTCTAATTTTAATTTTTTGAGCAAAAGCAACTTTATGATATTCATCCCAAATCGGCCACATTGTATAATCCATAAAATCCTTACCTCCAGTACCAAGCACATAAATAGTGCTACCTTTGGGCAAAGATTTGATTATATTTGTTAAAAGCCTTAAATATTCATCATTGCCTTGATAAATATTAATTTCCTGAATTTCCTGTATCATTTTTTCAGTAATTCTTTTAACAGCTAGATTGGCAAGCTGGTTTTTTTGCTCAAATTCATCTTTTAGAATAGTAGGACTAGCCAAAGAAAATAATTTTTTGCCTCTAACAGTTTTTTCAGTCACCAGTTTTCTGGCAATTAGGTGATCTATGGAAGTATATACAATATTGCGATGTAAATTAGTAGCTTTAATAATAGGACCGGCAGTGCTTGGCCCCTTTTCTAACAGGGTAAGATAGATTTTTGCGTCATGATTGGAAAACCCCAGGCTTAAAAGCTGGTCAAGTAAAATATTGTTGATCATACTCTTTTATTATAACAATTACTAAGATTTAAAGCTACTTAATATTGAATAATTTGGCTAATATAAGCTAAATTTTATTTTTTAGTA